>Ga0209430_1001335_pt1 | contig 18700 bp, 24 predicted proteins | sample BarGraIncub1133A_FD_184504 | JGI IMG/M metagenome (GOLD analysis project Ga0209430, IMG submission 184504) | Arctic peat soil microbial communities from Barrow, Alaska - Barrow Graham LP Incubations 11-33A (SPAdes) (version 2) | ecosystem: Environmental > Terrestrial > Soil > Wetlands > Peat... | reverse complement strand
AAAATTGGTTCGCAATGCCGACGAGGCGACAGCAGCTTCGGAGAAGATCTTGGGAATGGATATTAAAGGGTATACCGTCGAAAAGGTACTTGTTGCTCAAGGTGTCTCCTTTGTAAGCGAAATCTATGCTGGAATCACCATCGACCGGAATACAAAATCTGCTGTGTTTATGGTGAGCCGCGAAGGTGGTGTCGAAATTGAAGAGGTTGCAAAAGACAACCCTGAAGCAATCCTCAAATTTACAGTTGACCCAGATCTGGGGATGGCACCTTTCTTTGCCCGTAAAATTGCTTTTGCCCTTTTTGATGATATTAAACTGGTCAATCAGGCGGTTGATCTTTTTCAAAAGCTATACAAAGTATTTATTGATACCGACTCTTCATTGGTCGAGATAAATCCACTTGTAGTAACCTCTGATGGTAAGTTGCTTGCGCTTGACGGAAAGATGACATTTGATGACAATGCCTTATTTCGTCAGCCTGCTATTCTTGCACTCAATGAGCCATCCGAAGATGAAATTAAGGAGATTGATGCTAAGGAGAAGGGTCTAACCTATATCCGGCTCGACGGTTCGATCGGTTGCATGGTAAATGGAGCTGGTCTGGCGATGGCGACAATGGATATGGTCAAATTGTACGGTGGCGAACCGGCCAATTTCCTTGATATTGGTGGCAGCTCAAATCCTCAGAAGGTGATCGACGCGATGAACCTGATTCTTTCGGACAAAGGGGTGAAAGTTGTGATGATTAATATCTTTGGTGGAATTACACGTTGCGATGATGTGGCCAAAGGTTTGATGGCAGCGCTCGAACAAATAAAGATTAAGGTTCCGATTGTGATCAGGCTTTCAGGAACGAATGCTAAGGAGGGACTCGAAATTCTGAAAAGCGCTAATCTTCCAACTGTCGAAACAATGTCTGAAGCGGCACAAAAGGCCATCAGTCTTAGCGAAGATTTTTTAAGATAATCTAATTAAACCAATGATATGAGCATTTTAGTCAATAAGAATACAAGATTACTGGTACAGGGAATTACTGGTCGTGACGGAAGTTTTCACACGCAGAAGATGATCGATTACGGCACTAAAGTAGTAGGAGGCGTTTCTCCGGGTAAGAAAGGGCAATTGGTAAGTGGCGTTCCGGTTTTTAATACGGTGGCCGATGCAGTGAAGGAGACAGGTGCAAATACCTCCATTATTTTTGTCCCTGCGGCTTATGCTGCCGATGCTGTGCTCGAAGCTGCTGAAGCAGGAATTGAACTCGTGGTTGCCATTTCAGAAGGGGTTCCAACGCTGGATATGGTCAGGATTACCCCATATATTACTAAGAGAGGAACAAAATTGATCGGTGCAAATTGCCCTGGACTTATTTCTCCTGACGAGGCAATGGTAGGTATCCTTCCGGGAAGTATCTTCAAAAAGGGTAACATCGGGCTGATGAGCCGTAGCGGCACATTAACGTATGAAATGGTTTATCAGTTAACTTCAAACGGATTGGGTCAAAGTACCTGCGTTGGAATTGGCGGCGATCCTGTGGCCGGATTGTATTTCCAGGAACTCTTACAGATGTTCGAAGATGATCCCGAAACCGATGCGATTGTGTTACTTGGTGAAATTGGGGGTGATGCAGAAGAACGTGCCGCAAAATACATCGTCGATCATATCAAAAAACCCGTTGTTAGCTTTATTGCCGGACAAACAGCTCCTCCGGGTAAACGAATGGGACATGCTGGAGCCATTATCTCAAGCGGAACAGGCACAGCGGTTGAGAAAATAGCCGCTTTCGAAAACGCAGGTGTGCAGGTTGCCCGTCAGCCATCGGATATTCCTGAGCTATTAAAAAAATTACTCAAATTGTGATTTAGAATAAGACAGTTAATTTCCAACAAAAAACCCGCTTTTAAGCGGGTTTTTTGTTGTGGATTTGAGAGTGTAAGGTTCAAGGAGACAAAGAACAAAAGAATTGACTTTGCTATTTCAATTAAGATCATTTTTATTATCTCGTGCAATTTTAGAATTCAACGCTTCTATTGTTGATCACGTTTTTAAACTTCCCAATCCTGGCTCATTCCCCTTTCTTGCCGGTATTAATTCCCAAAGGCAAATACAAAGGACAAAAGCTGATAAAGCTCGTAATCACAAATATAACAGCCAGTGCAAGTAGTACAATTCCTAATGTGCCGGTTATTACCTGTGTGTAAAATAAAACAGCAATTACAACCGCAACCAGTATCCTGATTACCTTGTCAACAGTACCCATGTTCTTTTTCATCATTTTTTGTTTTTAATTATAATTTTCAACCTGTTACTCTATTCAGTCATTTATTTACTCATGAACCTTGCGATTCTCTTTTCAAGGTCAATGCCATGCAAGTTCTTTGCTACAATGATTCCATTACCATCCATCAAAATATTGAATGGTAATCCCTGAATGTTATATGTTTTGGCAACTGGAGATCTCCAAAATTTCAGATCGCTTACCTGGATCCAGTTTATTTTATTAGTGGTTATGAAATTTTCCCAGTTGGATTTTTTTGCGTCCAATGAAACTCCATAGATTTCAAAACCTTTCCCATTGGTAAAAGTTGACTGTTTGTATTTATTGTACAACTTAGCTAATTCAGCTTGTTCTGCTATGCATGGAGCACACCAGGTACCCCAAAAGTCAATCAAAACTAATTTGCCTTTTAGAGAAGACAATGCCACGGTATCTCCTTTGGTGGTAGGAAGCTTTATCTCCGGAGCCTTATTCCCCTGTTCAAGCCCGGTTGATTGGGCAGATATAGTTCCACCAAATAACAATAATGCAAAAGACATTATCAGAATTCTCATAAATAAATTATTAATAGTTTATTCAGCCATTGGATAATCTTTATCAATCCAGTCAACTTTAACGTTTTGTGGCAGGTTTAGTAGTTTATAATTTGTGAACTGCATATTCTTTAAAAGCTCCATTGCCGGTCTTATATTAGGGCATCTCGAAAATGGACAACATCCGCAATAAACCACAATCTGTGTATTCTTTGGTAATTTGTTTAGTTTTTCCTTTAGAATATTCAGGTTGTCAGGCCTCATGGTAGGACCAATATCGATTGAACCTTTGATGATTGCCTGCATGCCTACACTGAATACTAGTGGCTGGGGTGAATTGGGATTCTTCAGAACTTTAGCAAGTACCGCAGGATCTAACAATTGCTGCTGTGTCCAGGGGTCGTTTTGTCCCTGAGAAGAAAACTCATTGATTGCAAACGAAGAAGATGCAATCACAATAAATAAGAAGATTAAAAATTTTGTTTTCATCCGAATATTATTTGATTTTTAATTGTCGGATGGAACTCGCATATGAGATATTCATCCTTGTTTATGTTTAACGAACATGCTCGTTTCATATTTATGATTTTTAAATTTTATAAGTCAAACTGCCATTCGGACACGAAGCTACGCATTGCAAACATTTGGAACAAGTATAACTATCGCCCGGGTTTATCTGCGTGGGTTTGTACAAACTGTACTTTGCCGGTTCCATCGCAACAATGTAACACTTCTTATCACAGATGCCACAATTCTTACATGTATCTTCATTTAGCTTGATCCTGAAAAAAGAGTACTTGTTAAGCCATCCCGAAATCCATGCAATAGGGCATCCTACTTTGTGATACTGGTACATTTGCCTGATCTTCCCCTCCGGGCTCAGACTCATCATCAATTCCATGATCAGGCCCATCGGGCAAACCCACCGGCAAAATACTTTACCAAAGACAACACCCATCACTACACCAGCAGCCAGAATGTACCATAGTGAAATATGATATTGTGATATTGCCAAGTACAGGGAAACACCCAATACGGAAAGGATAATCATACGGCTATCGACCAATACTTTTAATACTTTTCTCATTAAGTCAATTTTATATTGATATTCAAATTCCGGAAAAATGTCTGAAAATACCCACTTTGGTTATCTTGGAATAAGTGCCCCAGCTTTTTTTCATCCAATGGCCTAAAATTGGCATAGGAATAAGGTATGATTTTTTTGTATTCCTGAAAACAAAAGCAGCCCCGTTGCCGGTATCCATTACACAAAGAATATTTGGTGATTCGTGATAATGCTTTTTAGTTGATGACCCCATTTCTGTGGATATAATGTTGTGTGCCGCAATACGACCCATTAATTCTGCCACATGGCCTTGTTTGGCTATCCACTCGGGACCTTCCATTGCTGAAATATCCCCTATTGCATAAACATCATGGAATCCGCGAACCTGACAATCCGTATTAATCAGAACAAAACCAGCTTCTGTAAGCGGTAAATCACACGCCTGTAAAACATGATGGCCAGTCGAAGCAGGGATGAATAACGTGAGGTCTGCTTCCAGTTTTGATTCATCTTCAAAAACAACTGCTCCTGGTTCAAATCCTGTAATCTTTTTCCCAAACCGCTTTTCGATCTTATATTGATCGAACATCTTGTTTAACATGGGCAATGCATTTTTTCCCATCCGGGCTCCAGGCTCATCCATCGGTGCAAAGAAGGTCAACTCAAAATTCTGCCTGATTTTCTTCTTTATTAAAAGGTTATGGATGTTGAAAGCCAGTTCGAATGCCGGTCCACCCCTTACAGCTGATTTATCTTTTGGATTGCCACCAAACCCAATGGCAATTTTTCCACTGCCTTTTTGGATTAATGCATCAATACCATCACGGATTGACAATGAAACTTCAGGCTTTCCACATATCGACAAAGTATTTTCAATTCCCTTGTGCTTCATTTTATCGGCGCCAAAAGCTACCACCAAATAGTCGTAACCTAGAGACTGGTTTTCACAAACAACCTGATGTTCTGCGGCATGAATCTCCTTTACCGAATCTATGATTACCTCGAACGGATATTTCTTTTGGATCTTAGCCAGAGGAACTTTCACATTCTCAAAATCGATTTCACGAACCGGAACCCAAATTGATATCGGGAAAAGATAAAGGTAATCGCGGTCGGATACCAGGGTAACTTCAAAACGGCCACTTTTTTGTAATTGAATCGCTGTCTGGATACCAGCGAATCCGCCACCAAGTATTAAAACTTTTTTCATAGAACCCAATTTATAATTAGTAACTTTCTAAATCGTAACTGATTTGATTTCTTTCAATAAAAAATCTTTCTGTATAATTTCCACAAAGCGTTTTATTTCAACCCCATTTTTAAAGAATATGAGCTGGATAACTTTTATTGAACGAATATTTATTTCAGTTTATTATTCAGACTTATCCAACTGCCACCATTGTGTACATTGGTAAAACCATTTGACTTCAAAATTCCCTTTGCAGAATAACTTCTCATTCCTGATTCACAGCAAGTAATTACGGGACGTTTTTTGTCTTTTAACTTGTGAAGATTCTTGTGCAGTTGCTCAACCGGAATATTGACCGATCCCCTGATATGTCCGGATCCATATTCACCTTTGGTGCGAACATCTAATATAACTGCACCGCCTTTTACTAATTCAGAAAGATCTGCTTTGGGACCAATACCCAGGATTTTTTTTATTAATGATAACATTATTTCGATTTAAATTTTTGATCAATTGTTATATTTTGATAGATGTATTTATTACCGCTGTCTCATCATCTGCATGATACCACCACCGTTCTTTGTGTTTGTATAACCCAGTTGATGCAACACTCTTTGTCCATAAGCAGAACGAGCTCCGGAAGCGCAGTAAAGCGTTATTTCCCGCGACTTACCACCCAGTTCGTTGATCCTTATTTGCAGGTCATCCAACGGAATATTGATGGCACCGGGAAATGCTCCACCTAAAAATTCCTGGGGTGTTCGAACATCCACGATAATTGGTTCAGCCGATAAATTTGCAGCAACAGGTTTTGTGTTCCGATTTGCCATCATCGCAGCAATTCCACCCCCATTTTTCACGTTGGTATAACCAATCTGCATCAACACGCGTTGTGCATAAGCCGATCTGGCACCAGAAGCACAATAAAGCGTTATTTCCCGTGACTTACTACCTAATTCGGTGATTCGAATTTGCAATTCATCTAACGGAATATTGATTGCACCGGGATATGCACCATCCTGAAATTCTTCGGGAGTACGTACATCCACAACTATTGGTGAATTCAAATTCTGGACTTTTGTTGTCGCTTTTTCTTCCGCCTTGGAAGTTTCTTCTCCGATTGATTTCAACTCAACAGGCAAAAGATCTATTTTAAGGAATTTAAAACCAGTGGTTCGCGCTTGTCGCTGCAGTGAAGTATGTCCGCCCGAAATATTGGTTACATCTTTAAAACCAGCACCCAGCAAAGTGCGAAGTGCCTGATGTCCTTTTTTACCTGTTTCATCATAAACAATCACAGGACGATTGGCAGGAATTGCTTTCATTTGTTGCGGTAATAATTCCAATGGCAAATGAACAGCTCCTTTTACATGGCTCTTTTCGAATGCAAAAACATCACGAACATCTACAAAAACAGGATTCTTTCCTTCGATAAATGCATCGAGTTCTGTAACTGTGACCGATGGACTGAATCCGGAAATTCTGTTTTCTGCAGTATATGCCGCCATATTAATCGCATCGTTGGCCGTTCCGATAGGTGGTGAATAGGCGAAATCAATATCGGCGATATCACTGATCGTCAGTTTTGCAGCTGTCGCTGTTGCAATCACATCCAACCGTTTATCGGCCCCTTTATATCCTGCTGCTTGTCCACCCAGAATGATTCCCGTGTTACGGTCGTAAATCAACATTGTTGTTACTGTTTCTGCACCTGGATAATAGGACGTATGATGTTCTTTGTGCACAACTACTGCATCGGCATCAATTCCGGCAGCACGTGCCTGTTTCAGGGAGAAACCTGTTATTCCGGCAACAGCTTCGAAAACACGAACTACAGATGTTCCGATCGAACCTTTATAACTATGAGTTCCACCCAATGCATTTTCAGCGGCAATTCTACCCTGACGATTTGCTGGTCCGGCCAAAGGAATGCAAACCTTTTTACCATTTACACGATGTTCAATCTCAACCATATCGCCTGCGGCGTAAATATCTGGATCGGAAGTCTGTAATTGTGAATTTACCAATAATCCTCCTGCTTCTCCAATTTCAAGACCAGCCTCTTTAGCCAGTTGCAGTGTCGGACGAACACCAATAGATAGTAAAACCATATCGGCATCAAGAACTTTCCCATTGTCGAGTTTCACCGAACGCGGCATAATTTCGGTAACACCAGCGCCCGTGTGAATGCCAACGCCATACGAAAGCAGCTCATTCTCAATAAATCCGGCCGTTTCGGATTCCATAATGGCCATCACGTGGGGCATCATTTCCACAACATTCACATTCAATCCCCTTTTTACAAGGGCTTCCACCATTTCGAGACCAATAAACCCGCCACCCACAACCACTGCATTTTTGGGTTTCTTCTCGGCCAAATGTTGCGAAATCTTATCCATGTCTTCCAATGTCCATAGTGTGAAAACATGATCCAGGTTTGCCCCGGGAAGGGTTGGAGTGATCGGCCGGCCGCCTTGTGCAAGAATTAATTTAGAGTATTCAAACGTTTTTTGTTGGCCGTTTTGGCTATTTGTTGTTATCACTTTGTGTGCCAACTTGTCGATTGAAGAAACACTGGTATTGATATGTACATCAACATCGTATTGCTCTTTAAAACTCCCGGGACTTTGAAGAATCAGTTTCGATCTGCTTTTTATATCACCTCCAATAAAGTACGGTAATCCGCAATTGGCAAATGAAATGTCCGGGCCGGCTTCAAGCATTACAATTTCGGCAGTCGGGGAAATGCGGCGAACTTTGGCTGCAGCTGTTGCGCCTGCCGCAACTCCCCCTATAATCAATATCTTTTCCATATTCTAACTAATTTGTTTTTGAGTTGCTTTGAAGATTATCCTACTTTAGCAATCTCTTTGAGTAAAAAATCTTTGGATTTGATTCCAACAAAACGGTTTATTTCTGTTCCGTTTTTAAACAGTATTAAAGTAGGTATGCTTCTGACCTTGAATTTTTGTGCCAGGGACTGATGTTGTTCGATATTTATCTTCCCTACAAGGGAGTTCCCTGTCAATTCAGCGGCCACATCGTTTAATACAGGGGCCATCATGCGGCAGGGAGCACACCATGTTGCCCAAAAGTCGACCAGCACTACTTTGTTTTTTGTTTGCTGCTGAAAATTTTTATCCGTAAGTGTGAGTACTTTCACATGGTCAGCAACCATCGGCGTGTTTTTCATTTTTGCCATCGTTACAGAACGTAAAATAATGAATGTGACGATTATAACTCCAATTACTATCAATGTTGTTTGCATATTCCGTTGTTATTAAGTTTTTATTTTTTGTCTTTGTTATTGGATTAAGCGTTGACGGTTGCAGCAAATTCTTTATCTAAAATAGCTGTTACCTGTGCTTTGGACTGAATGCCCGATGTTGCCTTCACCACTTTCCCGTTTTTAAAATAAATTGTAAAAGGGATTCCAGTAAAACCCTCAACTTCGGACAAAGTTCGAATAACATGCGATTCCGGATTATCGAATTCCATGTCGAAGAATTTTACATGTTTGTATTCATTTTCCAATTCTTCAGCAATTCTGTAAACGGGGACACACATTGGCCCCATACGGCCACAGATAACCATCACATCATCGTTTTCGTTAATTATTTCAACATATTTTGCTGCACTTTCGATGTGTTTTAAATTGGTATATAACATGACTATTCGGTTTTAAATTTTATAATGCAAAGTTACAAGGCCGATTCTGTGAATAAAGGTTTTCCCTTTAAAGCGCAACAGCTCCTGAATTGAATTAGGACAACTTTTTAATTGATCTAAAACAACCTTGTTTTTTAAAACTTATATTTAACTTCGTCATTTGTAAATCACTTCATTTTCCGGGAAAGAAAGAAAAGGAGTTCTGGGATGGAAATAGAGGTTAACTTATAAATTAAAATGATGAAGACTATTCTGGAAACAGACAATGACTTTATTTGCGATATTCAGGCGCCATGTTTTCAAATGCTGATACCGGAAGAAGTAGCGCTTGTAAGGGGGAGTAAAACACAGGTGCTTTTTCGCAAAGGCGATAACCTCACCAAGCAAGGGGCATTTGCATCGTATGTGTTATTTATAATCAGTGGTTTAGCCAAACAATACATTGAGGGGGACAATTCCAGGAATTACAACTTAAGGATTATCAAGCCTGGCGAGTTCGTTGGACTTTCAGCAGTATTTACAAAAAACACGTTCAACTATTCCTCAGTTGCACTGACCGATTGCCAAGTTTTTCTGGTTGAAAAGGATGCCATCGCTAAAGTCATAAAACAAAACGGTTTGTTTGGTTTTACAATGATAACAAGGTACTGCGATCAAAATGCCAACCTCTTCGATACGCTGAGAACGGTTATTTACAAACAAATGAATGGACGTATTGCAGAAACGTTGTTATATATTGATGGGTTCAAAAATGAGAATCCATCTATTTTTCAATTACTCTCGCGTAAAGACATTGCCGACTTTGCCGGGATTTCGACAGAGAGTGCTGTGAAATTATTGAAAAGCTTCGAAAAAGACGGATTGATTGAATTGAATGAAAAAGATGTTCAGGTTGTTAATCACAATGGATTGCTTGAAATAAGTAAGAAAGGATAAATTCAGTTAACTTATTGAAATGGGCAAATTGACCGATAGCGAAATCATTCAGCAAATAGCCCAGGGTGACCGGAATATGTACCGGGAACTTGTAGAGCGATACCAGACGATGGTATTTCGCACTTGCATGGGCTTTTTGCATCATAAAGATGATGCCGATGATCTTACACAGGATGTTTTTATTCAAGCTTATCAAACGCTATCCGTTTTTAAAGGTGATGCCACCTTTTCGACATGGATTTACCGGATTGCCGTAAATGCTTCACTTAATAAAATACGAAAGTCCTCTAAAAACCAGTTTCTGCAGCGACTTGAAACAGTGTTCGGAGGCGAAAAAAGTAAAGAATATTCCATTCCAATTTCTGATAATGAGAATCCCGAGAATATTTTAATCCTGAATGAACACAAGGAATGGGTGCAGAAAGCGCTAAACAGTCTGCCCGAAAACCAGCGCACAGCAATCGTGCTTAGTAAATACGATGAATTACCCCAGAAAGAAATTGCAGAGATCATGAATACAACTGAAGGTGCAGTTGAGGCCCTGATTCAAAGGGCAAAAGCGAATCTTCGTGAAAAATTATCATCGCTGAAGAAAAAAAGTAAAAAATGACCGTAGGAAAAATAGAAGTTTTGTTTCTAACCATTAAAGTCAATTAAAATGAACTGTCAATTATGCCAAAAAGAGTTAGATGCGTACCAGGAGGGCACATTGCCCGAAGGTATCCGGATTCAGGTCGAAACCCACCTGGGAGAATGTAAGGCGTGTGCTGAAAGTTTTCAACTGGTAAGTCTTGCGAACAAGGTAATGGACGCAGAAAAGGAAATGAAATCGAACCCGTTTCTTGTGACGCGGATTATGTCGGGTATCGAAGAATTGGAGCAGAATCGCGAAAGTTACCAACGTATCCCTGGTTATCAGAGCATATTAAAACCTGCATTGATAAGTGTTTCGATTGCAGCGGCTATATTTATTGGTGTTATGGTTGGCAATATTTATTTACCGGCTCAATCAATCAATAGACTACCTGTTGAAATGACATACATGAACGATGCGGCTCTTGAATCAGTAGATCTGTTTTCTCAATTATAATTTTTTAAGATGAAAACAGAAAACAAATATTCGCTGCTGATTTGGGCAATTGTGATACTTGCAGTTATGAACATCTCGACGCTCATGACCATTTTGTATCACAATTATCAATCGGATAAGACAGAACCCGTTTCCACATCAGATCCGAAACAATTAGAAACTGATTCAGAGAAATTTAGTGGACGCTATTTTCGCGACCAGTTGAACCTGAATAGTGAACAAATGGACAAATTCAAGAAAATGAACCCTGTTTTTAGGCCAAAAGCAAGGGGTATTACAATTGAATTAGCCGAAAAACGGAAACAAATGCTGGTTGAAATGTCTGCAGCAAACAGTGATACAACAAGGTTAAATGCTTTATCCGATTCAATCGGTCAACTGCATAGCGACTTAAAGAAGATCACTTACAGGTATTATATGGAAATCAAAAGCATTTGCGACGCGGAACAGCAAAGAAAGCTCGAACAATTGTTCGGTGAAATGTTTACAAACGATTCACAGCTTGGAAACCCCGGCAATGGTGGACCAAGAGGCGGAGGACAAGGCAGACGGTTTAATAATTGATTGACTATTAATTATTTTAATTTTTAGAGACATGAAAACAAAACTTTTTTTAACAGGATTAGCCTTAATGGCAATAACTGTGTTTGCAAATGGCCAGGATCCGGTCGCAAAGCAAGGACAGGGAAATGGTCAGCGCAATGGTCAGTGTTGTGGCAGGTGTAATGGAACAGGTAGAGGCACTGCCTTTGTGGATAAAAACAACGACGGTGTTTGTGATAACTACGAAAACGGTACTGCAAATGCAGCAGTCAAAAGCGGAAAAGGTAATGGGATCTGCGATGGTACTGGCAAAGGACAAGGTCAGGGCAGAGGAAAAGGCAGGAATTTTGTTGATGCCAATAAAAATGGAATTTGCGACACTTACGAAGCCCGTATAAAGAAATAGTCCTACCTTTCTTTTAATGTACATTTTAAGTACAGATTAATAGAATCAATAATATTTTATTGCATTAAATAACAGTGTTTTAGACAATTTCTAAATCGCTGAAAGCAATACCTATGTTCAATTTTACATGAATTAAAACAAAAAAGCATGAAATAGCCATGATTGAGAAATCACAATTCGGAATGAATATTTACTCATGGCTATTCCATACGACCTTTAAAAAATAAATTATATACGTATGAAAACATTCGTTAAAACAATCGTTTTAAGCAGTTTTATGGCTGCTTCCATAGGATTTATTTCTTGTCAGAAAGACATGAATGGCGCTAACAATGTGCAGTATGCAAGCCTTCTAAATGTTTCCGGTGATGGAACTACCTCTGTGATTACCGCCAATGTGCAATCCGCATTTGTTGAAACCGCTACATTATCTGAAAGCGAATTAGCTTCCTTATTAAAAATGAAAGAAGAGGAAAAACTGGCTCGCGATGTTTATTCGGTTCTTTATCAGAAATGGGGAAGTCAGATTTTTTCAAACATTTCGGCAGCGGAAAGCAACCACCTGAACGCAGTCATCCTGCTTCTTACAAACTATGGTGTAACCGACACTTCACTGGGTGACGCAGGTGTATTTACCGACACCGAAGTTCAAAAATTGTATGATGAATTGATTGCCAATGGCACCTTATCGATTGAAGCGGCTTACAAAACGGGAGCATTAATTGAAGAGATGGATATTAATGACCTTAATGCAGAACTCAGCAGTACCACAAATGAAAATATCAACATGGTATTCGACAACCTGCTCAAAGGATCACGAAACCATCTCAGGGCATTTAATCTCCAGCTGACAACCCTTGGAGTTGTGTATTCACCCGTCTTTATCAGCCAGGCAGAATATGATCTGATCGTAAACTCTGCTATGGAAAAAGGAAAACAATACCGAATGAATGGCCAGGGAAATGGTCAGGGAAAAGGTCAAAAAGGACAAGGGAATCGGGGTAACGGAAGTTGCAGAAATAAATGATTCCGAATAAAAGTAAGTTACAACTCCCTTCGACAACTCGAAAGGAGTTGTTTTAAAATGTAACCATTTTATCAGCCCAAACAACAACATTTACGCAATCAACCATCGTTGAAATCTGGCAGGCCTCGGTGCTGTCTAACTGACGTGATTTCAAACAAGTGCCACAGGCAAGTATTTCACCACCAGCATTCACAAAATTTTTAAGTTGCACATCAACATTATATTTATCATGAGTTAAGCCCTCGCATTCAACAGCTTCTCCCATTAAAAACACTTTCACTTCGTGACCAAGCTTTATTGCAGTCACCGCAAAACGAAAGGCATTCCATGCTTTTTCGTACTCTTTAGTTTCGAGAATGATTCCAATTTTCATATTTCGCATTGTTATTGTTTTGATATCTTTTCCATTACAACTTTTAAGGTACTGAAAAGAGCGGTTGCTTCGTTAAAAAGTTCATGATTTGAACTAACAGCATCGAGCATAATCTCCATATTCATAGTTGAAATTACAGTACTGCCATTTTCTTCATAAATAGCCAGTTTGCAGGGCATGAAGATAGAAAAATGGGGATAATCAGTCAACATTGCTGCTGCTGTTTTAGCCTGGCATATCTCATAGATATAAACTTTTCGTTTTATCGGAAATCCCTTATTCTCAACTATTTCATGATAAACATACGTGTGAAGCAATGCAAATTTGTTTTGTTCACATGTTACAGACACTTTTTCTGATATTTTTCCGATTGGCTGATTACTAATAATTTTATAAGTAAACATCTCAATCATCTTTTCAGGTGTCATTAATTCTTGAGGCATATTCTTATCTGTTAAAAGGTTAATACAATTTTGTTTTTACGGATCAGTTCGTACAGATCGGCGAGGGAAGAGAACTTACAAACTTGTGGTTCATTATTATTCCGGCTTCGCAAACAGGTTCCGCAACCCAAAATTGTACCACCATTCTCCAAAAATTTATCAGCTTGCTCTTTAACATCCTTATCCGTTTTTACCAGGTTATCAAGTTCAACACCTTTGCCAAGCAGAAAAACACTCACGGTGTCGCCCTGATTTTTGGAATAATTTGCCAGACGTAAGGCATTCCAAACAGTTTCGGTGTCGTTTGAATAAATCACCATCCCGATGGATGTAGGGGAACCCGTCTTTTGTGCGGGAGATTTAGCATAAGTTCCGTAAGAAATGCATGCCATGAATACCAATAGAATAAAACTTTTTTTCATTGATTATTGATTTAACAGGATTTATAATGAGAGTTTATTTATAGCATTAATAAGTACTTCGATGGCAAAATCTATTTCTTCTTCTGTAGAATTCTTTCCGGTTGAAATCCGTACCGTTGCGGCTGCTGTCCTGAAATCGAGGTTCATCGCCTGAAGGACTGAGGAAATGGTTGTCTCGCCGGAATGACAGGCTGAACCGGTAGAAATCAAAACATCACTGCTGATGAAAGAGGCCAGCTCGTGTGCACTGACGTTTCCGAAGGCCACACTTAAGGTATTAGGCAGACAATTATCCAGGTTACTGTTGATGTGAACTTTATCACCGAACCCGGAAACCAGCCCATCGAGCAGCCTGTCGCGTGAAACCATCATATTCTGCTGATTCTGCTTGAAATCACGAAGTGCTATTTCGCAGGCTTTTCCGAGTCCGACCGTATGAATCACATTTTCGGTACCCGGACGGATCCCTTTTTCCTGTCCGGCACCGTGCATCAGGTTTTCGATTAGTGTTCCCTTCCGGATGTAAAGTGCGCCGATCCCTTTGGGCGCATAAAGCTTATGTCCGGCAATCGTCAGCAGGTCAACCCCCAGTTTATTGACATCTGTTTCAATTTTACCAACCGACTGTGAAGCATCGGTATGAAAAACAATCTTCTTTTCCCTGGCAATTACCCCAATTTCATCAAGGGGTTGAATCGTTCCAATTTCATTGTTGGCGTGCATAATGGTAATCAGGATTGTATCTTGCCGAATAGCATCTTTCACTTGTCCCGGATCAACCCTTCCATATTGATCGACCGGAAGAACAGTGATTTCGAAGCCCTGTGAACCCAGGTATTTGCAAACCTCCGTTACTGCGGGATGTTCGATGGAAGAGGTGATTATGTGGCGCCCTTTATCTTTGTTTGCAAAGGCAATTCCTTTAATGGCAAGGTTGTTCGATTCGGTGGCACAACTGGTAAAATAGATTTCTTCCGGCTCACAACTGATTAGTTCTGCAACCTGCCCCCTTGCTTTTTCAATGGCCTCTTTATTGCTTCTCCCGATTGAATAGGAACTGGAAGGATTTCCGTAATAGGATTCAATATATGGAATCATTTCTTTTACAACCTCCGGATCAACCGGCGTGGTGGCGTTATAGTCGAGATAAACCGGATGTTTCATTCTGCTGGAGAATTTAATTGGACATACTTTGTTTGATTTTCCACTCCGGATAACCTTCGTCAAGTCGGCGGACCTGAAATCCCTGTTCTTTCAGCAGTTTTACAGCTTCGTCGGCCAGAACGCAAAATGGCCCGCGGCAATAGGCGATGATCTCTTTTTCTTTGGCAATAACTTTCAGATTGGCCATTAATTCGTTCATTGGTAATGAGATTGCCCCGGTGATGTGCCCAAAATCGTATTCTACTGATGGACGAACATCCAGGAGTAACACATTTCCGGCTTCAATCATTTGTTCCAGTTCACCAAGACTGACAGCATTCTGCGAATTATTATCTTCCCGCTGACGATTCATGATTTTTTCCAACTCAGCTATTTCCTGCGATCCATAGCGAATAACATGCTGATATACGGATAAAAAATCGTCATTTATTAACGAGTAATAGACGTATTGCTTTTCCTTCCGTGCCTTTACAATGTTATTATTTTTCAAAACCTGAAGGTGCTGAGATGCATTGGCAATGGTCAGACTGGTAGACTGCACAATTCCTTCAACGCTTTTTTCACCTTGTGAGAGCATTTCAATTATTTCCAGACGATATGGATTTGATATGGCTTTGAGCATCTTGGCAAGCCCATCATACATGGCATCTTTAAATTCGCGTCCCTTCATTTTTAAATGGTGTTAAAATGATTCGGTGAATATAAACAAATCATTCATGTATTCAAGATTGTTATTGAATACTTGAATGATTTGTTTTGTTCCTGGTTGTTGATTATTCCATTCAGCAATGATCACAACTACATTCTTTACCACTTGCTTTTTCAAAAGCCTCTTTCCCTTCGGTAATTGAAAAATAAATCAAACCGGCAGTTCCAATAACATCAGCATAGGCAAATCCTGTAAATTCGTAGATCAGGCTTGATGCAAGTAAAACGACCGACATATAAACACAAACTTTTGTACAATTACTATCGGATATGATCGGTTCGGAGTTGAGTTGTATCCCAACTTTCTTCTTTGCATTCATCAGCCAAACCATAACGGCAATCGAAATCAACGATATTACAACACCCCAGAAAGTTGTTTCGGGCTTGTGATGGTTGATCAGGTTGAAAATAATACCAATCAACAAACCAACCGATAACAGGTAGAATGCAGTGCCCGTAATTTTTAGTGCTTTTATTTCAAAGGTACTTTTGGGACTATCCGGATTTTGCCTAATACGGACGATCATTACAGCTATACCAATGCCCGACATTACTTCAATAAAGCTGTCGACGCCAAAGCCGAACAATGTAAGCGTTTCGTCCTGAAACCCAAACCACATTGAAACAAGTCCTTCTATGATATTATAGAAGATCGTAAAAAAGGCTAACCATAATGCTACTTTGTAATGTTTGTTTTCCATTGTTAATATTTTCTCTTTTACTCGTTTGCAAACAACCCCACAGTGTATTTGTCGTAAACCTCAAACAGAAACTCGATGCGTTTTGTTTCGGATTTGAAAATTGTTAAATAATAGCGTAATACAGTAATACAGTTCTCAATAACTATATATATAATGAAGCTGACGTGCCTCTTACACAAAATGGCCTATGACTTATTCCTGAATTCCACCTAAACAATGAATGGGAAAAGAGTTAATTTGCGGATATCTTCCGTAATTTTATTCTGATTCCAACCAGCTGAAATAGCATTACAAAAATCAATAGAGGCAAATATAAGTACCAGATAAGACTAAAATTGGTTTGAACAATCTTATAATATATGGAGTGGATTAATGCAAAGATGAAGGCCAAATAGGAAAATCGCTGAATATTTTTCCAGGTAGTTGGATTAAATCTTCTTATTGAGAAATCATTTGAAGTTAATAGTAAAACAACAATGATCAGACCTGAGATAAGACCGGTATAATTCGCCAATCCAAAATTATCAATCCGAATCGAATAACCATGTTCAGTTTTATTCAGAAAGTATTGCCAATTATTGCCTCTCAAATGGACAAATAACCCTGCAACAGAATGAATAACGGCCAAAATACCTCCGGTTATTCCAATATCCCGTCTGAAATATGTTGAAATTGGATTTATCCGCTTGAATAACAGGTTGAATGGCCCGATTAGTAATGAAATGGTAATCAGTATCAATGAAATATATCCGGTTGCATCGGCAATAAAGGTTATCGCATCTCTATTCGGCCAATTATGATGAAAAATTATACTAGTAATTAAAACAATAGATAGTAACGGCAAATAATGGAATTTTAATCTCTCTATCAAATTAGTCATGATCTCTTCTCCGAATTATAATATTTTTTTAAACTGTCGGCTAAAATACGGATTACAATTTTGTTTTCTTATATGTCAATTCAACTATTCATGCCCGTGCCTGTGGTGTAAGTCAGGGTCATGCGGATGAACATGTGTTATCGGGTCATGCTTATGCAAATGCGAATGCCATTTGCCTTCCGGTATTGTTTCATCATCATGCAAATGTGTATGATGACCATCTGTATGTTGGTGGTAATGGATATGTTCCATCACAACGTGTGTGTGCATATGTTTATGCGAAAGCAGATTTGTAATAACAACAGCAAGCGCCAGAAGAACGATAGATATAACGTGAACCCATTGAAAAGGTTCGTGTACGAACAAATAGGATAAAACAACTCCCCATATTGGCGCTGTGGAAAACAATATCTGACTTCGGGTTGCCCCGATATTTTGTGCAGAGGCGACATAAAGCACAATGCTAAAACCATAAGCGAAGATTCCAACAACAATTGCAGGAACCACATTGCCGGTTGCAAGGAAGTTACCGGCAATCAGGGATCCGATCAATAAATTAACCGAACCGGCCACGATACCTTTTACAAAAGTTACCACCTGTGGTGATGCCCCGTCGGTTAATGCAGTCAGGTGATTATCGATTCCCCAGCAAATACAGGCTGCCGTGATTAGCAAACCAGAAGTTATACCGCTCGAACCTTCTCCCATCGAAGTAATTATTCCGGCGGCAATGGTCAAACCAACGCCAATCCATGTATTCCGGTCGAGTGCATCTTTAAAAATCAGGACCCCTAAAGTGGCCGTTGCCACAAGCTCCATGTTTAACCAGATTGAAACCGATGCCGCATTGGCCGTTTTAAGTCCTGCCAATAAAAGAAGGGGCCCCGCGAAACCACCGAAGAAAATAATTCCAATTGTTTTTGCCCTGTTGCCGTTCTGAAAAAGCAATTTAAGATTACTACTTTTCCGGAAAAGGTAGGGCGACATCGCTAAAGCTGCCCCCAAATAAAGCAGACCAGCTAATTGAAAAGAATTTAATCCATTCAATAGCAATTTGCTAAATGGCGTCGCAATTCCAAAAAGAAACCCGGAAAGAATACCTGTTATAATAGCAAAACGCTTCATAAATATTCGCTAAAATAGAACGTAGTATTTTTATTCACAATAGTTCGTTCAAAAAGTAAATATATTTAAGCGGCCATAGTGCCAAAATTCAACAGTTCTTTGACATGCTGATGATTTTTGATTGAGTTCGGATTAATGGCGAACAGGCG
>Ga0209430_1001334_pt1 | contig 18702 bp, 14 predicted proteins | sample BarGraIncub1133A_FD_184504 | JGI IMG/M metagenome (GOLD analysis project Ga0209430, IMG submission 184504) | Arctic peat soil microbial communities from Barrow, Alaska - Barrow Graham LP Incubations 11-33A (SPAdes) (version 2) | ecosystem: Environmental > Terrestrial > Soil > Wetlands > Peat... | reverse complement strand
CCACAGTTGTGGCGTTTTGCTGCGCAAGTTTGTGGCAAATCGCAATAGCCATGGCCACGTCTGGTACCGCTGGTTCAATGAGGCGCCGGTACTGATGTTGCTGGCGGCGGTGCTGCTGGTGGTGCTCAAGCCGTTCTGAGTCTGGGCGGGCGTTGATGCACAAGACCTCCGCGTGGCCGCTGGCTTTGATCTACGTCGGGCTCGTTTGTTACGCCAGTCTGTACCCCTTTTCCGATTGGCGCTACCAGGGCGTCGTGCCCTGGGCTTATCTCAGCAGCCCGTGGCCCAAATACTGGACTGGCTTTGATATCACGATCAATCTGCTGGGTTACATGCCGCTCGGGTTTTTGCTGGCGCTTAGCGCGTTGCGCACCGGCAGGGGGCGCTACGCCGTAGTGCTGGCGACGCTGACCGCTGGGGTCTTGTCGTTGACGATGGAGTCGCTGCAGAGCTATTTGCCTATGCGTGTGGCGTCGAATGTGGACTTGGGTCTCAATGTGGCGGGCGCCTGGCTGGGCGCGTTGCTGGCCTGGGGCATGGAAGAACTGGGGGTCATTGAGCGCTGGAGTATTTTCAGAGCGCACTGGTTTGTGGCGGATGCCCGAGGTGGCCTCGTGTTGTTGGCTTTGTGGCCGGTCGGCCTGTTGTTCCCGGCGGCGGTGCCGTTTGGCTTGGGGCAGGTGCTGGAGCGGCTCGAATTAAGCTTGGGGGATGTTCTGCAGGACACACCGTTGCTGGACTGGCTGCCGGTGCGCGATATTGAACTGCAACCCCTGGTGCCAGGTGCTGAGTTGGTCTGCGTCATGCTGGGTATGCTGATTCCGTGTCTGCTTGGTTTTTGCATCATCCGCGCGACCCCTCGGCGTCTGCTGTTCTTGTTGCTGGTGTTTGCCTGCGGCATGGGTGTTACGGCGCTCTCGGCCGCCTTGAGTTATGGCCCGGAACACGCCTGGGCATGGTTCAGCTTGCCGGTCAAGGCCGGGTTGGTCGCTGCGATGGTGTTGGCGTTGTTGCTGCTGGGGGTGCCGCGACGCGTGAGCGCGGCCCTGGTGTTGCTGGCGCTGGGCGTTCACCTTGACTTGCTCAATCAGGCGCCTGCCAGCCCTTATTTTGCGCAAACCTTGTCCACGTGGGAGCAGGGGCGTTTTATCCGCTTTCACGGCCTGGCGCAGTGGGTGGGGTGGTTGTGGCCTTATGCAACTCTGGTTTATGTACTGTTCAGAGTTTGGGTCAGAGACACAAAAAACTAGAATTCCGGTCATGACTGAAACGAAATTCAACAAGGAGTCAGGCCATGTCCCTGACCTGCAGCCGCTCAAATCCTATTACGAGCGGCATGTTTTCTTTTGCCTCAATGAAAGAAAAAACGACGAACCATGCTGTGCCCGGTATCAGGCGCAGCAAGCGTTCGATCACTGCAAGACGCAGGTCAAGGCAGCGGGCCTGGCGGGTCCAGGGCAGGTCCGGGTTAACAAGGCCGGCTGCATGGATCGATGTGCTGCCGGACCGGTGCTGGTGGTTTACCCGGAGGCGGTCTGGTATACCTATATCGACAATGCCGACATAGACGAAATCGTCGAGTCGCACTTGAAAAACGGCCAAGTGGTGGAGCGTCTGCTCATCCCGCCGACCTTGGGCCGCTAAGATTTTTTAAGCGTTTTTGGCCTCTGGCCCCCGTCCATACTACGTCATAAGCTACTATTTATATAGCATTAATTGAGGCCCGACTTGCAGCATGCAAGATCGGCGCAACCATTTCATGATGAAAAAACTACTCTTGACTCTTGCTGTCGCGGTGTGTTTATCGGTCTCGGCACAAACGCCCCAGCCGCCCGAAATTGCCGCACGTTCCTATTTGCTGTTCGATATCACGGCCAATCAGTTCCTGGCGCAAAAAGACATTGACAGCCCGGTGGAGCAGGCGTCGCTGACCAAACTGATGACGGCTTATATTGTTTTTGATGCGCTGCGCAGCAAGAAGATTGACCTCAAGCAGACGCTGCCGGTGAGTGAGCGCGCCTGGAAGATGCCGGGTTCCCGCATGTTCATTGACCCCAAGATGCAGGTGCCGGTGGAAGACTTGATCAAAGGAATGATTGTGCAAAGCGGCAACGATGCCACCATGGCGTTGGCCGAAGGCGTTGGCGGCACGGCCGAGCGCTTCGTGCAACTCATGAACGAGCAAGCCAAGGCGCTGGGCATGAAGTCCACCAACTACAAAAATCCGGAGGGCTTGACCGAGGCGGGGCACACCACCACCGCGCGAGATCTGAGCATACTGGCCACCCGGTTGATGCGCGACTTCCCCGATGACGTGGCCTATTACGCCATCAAGCAGTACCGTTACCCTGGAACCCCGGCTGCCAATGGCAGCAACACCAACCTGCTGCTGTTTCGCGACCCGACTGTGGACGGCTTAAAAACCGGGCACACCGATGCCGCGGGCTATTGCCTGATTGCCACCGCGAAGCGCGACTTCGCCGGCCTGGGTACACCGGCCGCCCCCGGATCACCGGGCACCATGGGAAGTCGGCGCCTGTTGTCTATTGTGTTGGGTGCGACCAGTGACAACTCGCGCGCCAACGAGTCGCAGAAGCTGCTGAACTGGGGCTACACCGCGTTTGAATCGGTCAAACTGTTCGATGCCAATCAGGCCGTTGTCTCTCCGGCAGTCTGGAAGGGCAAGGCGGCGATTGTCAAATTGGGTCGCCCGGAGGCGATTGTGGTGGCTGTCCCTGCGGGTACGTCGGGCAAAATTAAAACGCAGGTGCTGCGCTCGGACCCACTGGTCGCCCCATTTACAAAGGGTCAACAAGTAGCAACCCTGAAAGTCACCAGCGGGGAGCAGACGCTGGTTGATGTGCCGTTGCTGGTCTTGGAAACGGTTGAGCAGGCCGGGGTGTTGGGCCGCGCCTGGGATGCACTGCGTCTGTGGATCAAGTAGTGAGAGTCTGCGGAAAAATTGGCGCTAGCGCACAACGTCTAGCTGCCAAGATCGCAAAAATCATTGCGGGCAAGCGTTTGACCTGCTATAGTTGAAAGCTTTTCGGAATTTCCGAAGGGATTCACGTTTTCGAAGTATTTAAGTCTTAGCTGTCAAAACAGCTATCAAACGTTGAGGGACGTTTTTCAATGCCAACCATTAATCAACTAGTACGTCAGGGGCGCGAGGTCGAAACGATCAAGTCCAAAAGCCCTGCGATGCAAAACTCTCCACAGCGTCGCGGTGTGTGCACTCGTGTGTACACCACTACGCCCAAAAAACCAAACTCGGCTCTGCGTAAAGTCGCCAAAGTGCGCCTGACCAATGGGTTTGAAGTTATTTCCTACATCGGCGGTGAAGGCCACAACCTGCAGGAACACAGCGTCGTGCTGGTTCGTGGCGGTCGTGTCAAGGATCTGCCCGGTGTGCGTTACCACATTGTGCGTGGTTCGCTCGACTTGCAAGGCGTGAAAGACCGCAAGCAGTCGCGCTCCAAGTACGGTGCCAAGAAGCCAAAGGCGAAATAAGCTAACGCTTGTTCGATAAATAAGGTGTTGTTTCCCGCGTGGCGCGGTGATGCAACGTAGTGACCCGCTGTTGGGTCGAGTAAGTAAAAACCAGAATGGTTTTTGCGGTGTCTGATAAAGACGCCAACTGAAGCAAAGAGGTGAAAAAATGCCACGTCGTCGCGAAGTCCCTAAACGTGAAATCCTGCCGGATCCTAAGTTCGGCAATGTCGAGTTGTCCAAATTCATGAACGTGATCATGGAAGGCGGCAAAAAAGCGGTTGCCGAACGCATTATTTATGGTGCGCTTGAGCAGATTGAGAAGAAGAACCCCGGTAAAGACCCGGTTGAAGCCTTCACCATGGCCATCAACAACGTCAAGCCGATGGTTGAAGTGAAGTCCCGCCGCGTGGGTGGCTCCAACTACCAGGTGCCGGTTGAAGTGCGCCCGGTTCGCCGCTTGGCCTTAAGCATGCGCTGGATCAAGGAAGCGGCTCGCAAGCGCGGTGAGAAATCCATGGCATTGCGCCTGGCTAATGAACTCATGGAAGCCACCGAAGGCCGGGGCGGCGCCATGAAAAAGCGTGATGAAGTTCACCGCATGGCAGAAGCCAACAAGGCTTTCTCTCACTTCCGTTTCTAAGACGGCTACTGCGCGGTTTTCTCGTACCGTCGCCATTTTCTGCCGCGCCAGGTGCGCGCTGTCAAGAATTGCAGATGGCTTGAAAGTCGCTCGCTACGCCGCAAGGACCAAAAGTCTTTGCGGCTTAGTAGTTTGAAATATACAGATCAACCAAGGATCCATCATGGCTCGCCATACCCCCATTGAGCGCTACCGCAATATCGGTATTTCGGCTCACATTGACGCCGGGAAAACAACTACCACCGAGCGCATTCTTTTTTATACCGGTGTGAATCACAAGATTGGTGAGGTGCATGATGGCGCCGCCACCATGGACTGGATGGAGCAGGAGCAGGAGCGTGGCATCACGATCACGTCCGCCGCTACCACCTGCTTCTGGAAAGGCATGGAAAACAACTTTGCCGAGCACCGTATCAACATCATTGATACCCCCGGGCACGTCGATTTCACCATTGAGGTCGAACGCTCCATGCGCGTGCTGGACGGTGCCTGCATGGTGTACTGTGCCGTGGGTGGTGTGCAACCGCAGTCGGAAACGGTATGGCGTCAGGCCAACAAATACAAAGTACCGCGTTTGGCGTTTGTGAACAAGATGGACCGTACCGGTGCCAACTTCTTCAAGGTTGTGGACCAGATGAAGCTGCGCCTGAAAGCCAATCCGATTCCGATCGTGATTCCGATTGGTGCTGAAGAACACTTCACCGGCGTGGTGGACCTGATCAAAATGAAAGCCATCATTTGGGACGAAGCCTCCCAGGGCATGAAGTTTGAATACAAGGAAATCCCTGAGGAGTTGCTTGCCTCGGCCAAGGAATGGCGCGAGAAAATGGTTGAAGCCGCAGCCGAGGCGTCCGAAGAATTCATGAACAAGTACCTGGAAGAAGGTGACTTGACCGAAGACGAAATCAAACTCGGTATTCGCACGCGTACCATCGCCAGCGAAATCCAGCCCATGCTGTGCGGTACGGCGTTCAAGAACAAGGGTGTGCAGCGCATGCTCGACGCCATTATTGAATTCATGCCGTCGCCGGTTGACATTCCGCCGGTGAAGGGTACTGATGAAGATGAAGTGCCAGTCACGCGCAAGGCTGACGACAAAGAGAAGTTCTCTGCGCTGGCCTTCAAGTTGATGACTGATCCGTTTGTTGGGCAGTTGACTTTCGTTCGCGTCTATTCCGGCGTGCTGAACAAAGGTGACAGTGTCTACAACCCGATTCGCGGCAAAAAGGAACGCATTGGGCGGATTGTGCAGATGCACGCCAACAATCGACAAGAGGTGAGTGAAATTGTCGCGGGCGATATTGCGGCTTGTGTCGGTTTGAAGGACGTGACGACGGGGGAGACCCTGTGCGATCCCAGTGCCATCATCATGCTTGAGCGCATGGTGTTCCCGGAGCCCGTGATTACGCAGGCTGTGGAACCCAAGACCAAGGTTGACCAGGAAAAAATGGGCATCGCTTTGCAGCGTTTGGCGCAGGAGGATCCTTCCTTCCGTGTCAAAACGGACGAAGAGTCCGGCCAGACCCTGATCGCCGGCATGGGCGAGTTGCATCTCGAAATCATTGTGGACCGCATGAAGCGTGAATTTGGCGTTGAAGCCAATGTGGGCAAACCGCAAGTGGCCTACCGCGAAACCATTCGCAAGACGGTTGAAGACGCCGAAGGCAAGTTCGTTCGTCAGTCGGGCGGTAAGGGGCAATACGGTCACGTGGTGCTCAAGATTGAGCCCAACGAACCCGGCAAGGGAATTCAGTTCATCGACGCTATCAAGGGCGGTGTGGTTCCGCGCGAATTCATCCCCGCGGTTGAAAAAGGCATTAACGAGGCTGTGACCTCGGGCGTGTTGGCGGGTTACCCGGTGGTGGATGTGAAAGTCACGCTGCATTTCGGCTCCTATCACGATGTGGATTCGAATGAAAATGCCTTCAAGATGGCAGCCATTTTTGGTTTCAAAGAAGGTTGTCGCAAGGCTGGCCCGGTGATTCTGGAGCCCATGATGGCCGTGGAAGTTGAAACACCAGAAGACTACGCCGGTAACGTGATGGGCGATTTGTCCTCACGTCGCGGCATGGTGCAAGGTATGGAAGACATGGTGGGTGGTGGGAAGGCCATCAAAGCGGAAGTGCCGTTATCGGAAATGTTCGGCTACTCAACCACGCTACGTTCCATGTCACAAGGTCGCGCGACCTACACCATGGAATTCAAGCATTACACCGAAGCGCCGCGTAACGTGTCCGAAGCCATCATGGCGGCAAGGGCAAAGTAGCCAATAGCCTTGCGGGACAGACCGTAGCTACGCGAAGCGAGCTAGCTCTGTCCTCAACTGATTAGAAACTGTCTGCGATTTCGCACCCCGAGCTGCCCGTGGCAAGGGAAACTGTGACGAACTGCAAACATTAAACCAATTCACGGGTATTGCTCTTCTAAGGATTTGAAAATGGGAAAAGAAAAATTTTCGCGTAGCAAGCCGCACGTCAACGTCGGCACCATTGGCCACGTCGACCACGGCAAGACCACCCTGACGGCGGCCATCACCAGCGTGCTGGCGTCCAAATTTGGCGGCACCGCCAAGGCCTACGACCAGATCGACGCCGCTCCGGAAGAAAAAGCACGCGGCATCACCATCAACACGGCCCACGTCGAGTACGAGACCGCGAATCGCCACTACGCCCACGTCGATTGCCCCGGCCACGCTGACTATGTGAAAAACATGATCACCGGCGCGGCGCAAATGGACGGCGCTATTCTGGTCGTGTCCGCCGCTGACGGCCCCATGCCGCAGACCCGCGAACACATCCTGCTGGCGCGTCAGGTCGGCGTGCCTTACATCATCGTATTCCTGAACAAATGCGACATGGTCGACGACGCCGAACTGCTCGAACTCGTTGAAATGGAAGTTCGCGAACTGCTCGACAAGTACGAGTTCCCAGGCGACACCACCCCCATCATCCATGGCTCGGCCAAACTCGCCCTCGAAGGCGACAAAGGCCCCATGGGCGAACAAGCCATCATGAAACTCGCTGATGCGCTGGACAATTACATTCCCCTGCCGGAACGTGCCATTGATGGCGCCTTCCTGATGCCCGTCGAAGACGTGTTCTCCATCTCTGGTCGTGGCACCGTGGTCACAGGACGTATTGAGCGCGGCATCATCAAAGTCGGCGAAGAAATCGAAATCGTCGGCATCCACGACACCCAAAAGACCACCTGCACCGGCGTCGAAATGTTCCGCAAGCTGCTCGACCAAGGTCAAGCAGGCGACAACGTCGGCATCTTGCTGCGCGGCACCAAGCGTGAAGACGTGCAACGCGGCCAAGTGCTGTGCAAGCCCGGTTCAATCAAGCCACACACCCACTTCACGGGCGAGATTTATGTCTTGTCCAAAGACGAAGGTGGCCGTCACACCCCGTTCTTCAACAACTACCGCCCCCAGTTCTACTTCCGTACCACGGACGTGACCGGAGCCATTGAGTTGCCAGAAGGCAAAGAAATGGTGATGCCGGGCGACAACGTGTCGATCATCGTCAAGCTGATCAACCCGATCGCCATGGAAGAAGGCTTGCGTTTTGCCATCCGCGAAGGTGGCAAAACGGTCGGTGCGGGTGTGGTTGCTAAAGTTATCGCATAGAATTTTATTTGTAGGGGCGTAGCTCAATTGGCAGAGCGTCGGTCTCCAAAACCGAAGGTTGATGGTTCGATTCCTTCCGCCCCTGCCACCAGAATTGCACGATAAGGTGGATTCCCGGCCCGCTATGCGAATAGCGGGCTTCAGCGTCTAAAAACGACTGAATTTGATTTGATGCAGTAAAAGTACGAGATTGAGAAAAATGGCCACCACACAAGTTGAAACTGTCAGTACCGGCGCCGATAAAGCCAAACTTGCGACAGCCGCCGTGTTGGTTGTCGCGGCGCTTGCGGCCTTTTATTTGTTTAGCAGGCAAGGGCCACTGGCGCAGTGGGGTGCTTTGCTGCTGGGTCTAGCGGCCGCCGTGCTTGTTTTTTTTATATCCGAAACCGGCAAGGCCCTGTACGGCTTCGGTCAAGATTCCTGGCGAGAAGTTAAAAAAGTCGTTTGGCCCGCGCGCAAAGAAGCTATTCAAATGACGGCTTATGTGTTTGGCTTTGTGCTGCTGATGGCTTTATTTCTCTGGCTGACGGACAAGACGCTTGAGTGGTTGTTTTATGACTTGATTCTGGGGTGGAAAAAATAATGAATGATGCTGTAGAAACCCCGGCAACTGAAACGCCTGCGGCAGCGCAGGTTCTGGCAACGGCGCCGACCAACCCCGACTTGCGTTGGTATGTTGTTCATGCTTATTCGGGCATGGAAAAAGCGGTTGAGCGCAACATCATTGAGCGTATCAATCGCTCTGGCATGCAGGATAAATTTGGCCGCATTCTGGTTCCCATGGAGGAAGTGGTTGAGATCAAGAACGGCCAGAAAAAAACGACTGAACGCAAGTTTTTCCCAGGCTATGTACTGGTCGAAATGGTGATGGACGACGATACCTGGCACTTGGTCAAGCACACCAATAAGGTCACTGGTTTTGTCGGCGGCCTTAAAACTCGCCCGGCTCCGATCTCGGAGGCGGAAGTCTTGAAGATCGTCAACCAGATGCAGGAAGGCACCGAGAAGCCGCGTCACAAAGTTGAATTTGAAGTCGGCGAGTTTGTGCGCGTCAAGGACGGACCTTTTACCGATTTCAATGGCTCGGTAGAAGACGTCAACTACGAAAAGAGCAAAGTTCGCGTCGCGGTTACAATTTTCGGCCGCGCCACGCCAGTTGAACTCGATTTTTCCCAGATCGAGAAAACCTAAGTCTGAAAAATTGCGGGACAGGCCAAGATTTGCGCAGCAAATTTTCGCCGTTCTCAAATGATTGAAGATTCGCATTTTTCGACTCGGTGCGAATGTAGTTGGTGAGTCGTTAACCCCGGGGAGCCAGGGCCCGCAAATACAAAGCAGGGTCCGGGCGTCATTACCCGCAAGGAGAAAAGCATGGCGAAAAAAATCGTCGGTTTTGTCAAACTGCAAGTACCAGCAGGCAAAGCCAATCCGTCACCACCCATTGGCCCAGCTTTGGGTCAGCGTGGCTTGAATATCATGGAATTCTGCAAAGCGTTCAATGCACAGACCCAGGGCATTGAGCCCGGACTGCCGCTGCCGGTGGTGATCACCGCTTTTGCGGACAAAAGCTTTACCTTTATCATCAAGTCGCCGCCGTCGTCGATCCTGATCAAGAAGGCAGTCGGAGTGACCAAGGGCTCGGCCACGCCGCAATCCGTCAAGGTCGGCAAGATCACTCGCGCACAGCTTGAAGAGATCGCCAAAACCAAGATGAAAGATTTGACTGCTGCCGATATGGATGCCGCAGTTCGGACCATCGCCGGTTCTGCCCGCTCGATGGGCGTGAATGTGGAGGGTGTTTAAATGACCCAGCTCACCAAAAAACAGAAATCCTTCCAGGGAAAAGTCGACAGCAACAAGCTGTATCCCTTGGCAGACGCATTGGGTCTCGTGAAAGAGTGTGCAACGGCCAAGTTCGATGAATCTATCGACGTGGCGGTGCAGCTCGGCATTGATGCCAAGAAGTCGGATCAAGTGGTGCGCGGCGCTGTCGTGCTGCCCAATGGCACTGGCAAGACCAAACGTGTCGCCGTGTTCGCACAAGGCGCCAAGGCTGAAGAAGCCAAGGCTGCGGGTGCTGACATCGTCGGTATGGACGATCTGGCTGCCATGATCAAAGCTGGCGATATGCCTTTTGACATCGTGATTGCTGCCCCTGATGCCATGCGCGTCGTCGGTACTTTGGGTCAGATTCTTGGCCCACGTGGTTTGATGCCTAACCCCAAGGTGGGTACCGTGACGCCTGACGTGGCAACGGCTGTCAAGAACGCCAAGGCCGGTCAAGTGCAGTTCCGGGTTGACAAAGCCGGTATCGTGCACTCCACGATCGGTCGTCGTTCATTCGATGCGGACAAGCTGCAAGGCAATCTGGCCGCGCTGGTAGACGCCTTGACCAAGGCCAAGCCAGCTACGAGCAAGGGTGTTTATTTGAAAAAAGTGGCGCTTTCAAGCACGATGGGTGTTGGTATTCGTGTGGACCTGCAAACCATCGCCGCTTAGTTAAGAGATTCTGGCCACTTTAAAAGGTGGTCTGATGTGGTGGGCTGTTTGTGCTGATTGGTATGAGCAGGTCATCCGAGACCGTTGGTGTGCAAGCCGTGCCGGTACGGACAAGCACTTAATCAATGGGTCCTGGGTTACCCAGGGCTTGAGCCAACGCAGATGGCGATCCCGCTGCAGATGGAACATGTTTCCGAAACAGTTGGTCGCTGCAATGTGGCGTGCTTGAAGGCAATTTGCCGACAAGCACATTTTGAAGGAGTTGATCTTGAGTCTTAATCGCAGTGAGAAAGAAGCGGTCATCAGTGATGTGACTGGCCTCGCCGCAAAAGCTCAAACGCTCGTGATGGCGGAATACCGTGGCATCACGGTCGCTGACATGACCAAATTGCGCTCCACCGCGCGCAGCAATGGCGTGAGTCTGAGTGTGTTGAAGAACACCTTGGCTCGCCGTGCTGTCACGGGTAGCGGATTTGAAGTTGTGTCCGACCTGATGACCGGTCCGCTGATCTATGGCTTTTCTGAAGATGCAGTGGCTGCCGCGCGAGTGGTGGCTGACTTCGCGAAGACCAACGTCAAGTTGGTGATTCGTGGCGGTGCATACGGCGGAAAAGCACTGGACGTGAACGGCGTAAAGCAACTGGCAAGCATTCCCTCCAAGGAAGTGTTGTTGGCACAGTTGCTGGGCTTGATGCAATCTCCAATTTCGCGTACAGCACGTGTGCTGGCAGCGATCGCGGAGAAAAAAGGCGCTGGTGCGACAGAAGCACCGGTAGAAGCCGCCGCTGAGGCAGTTGCCGCTTAGTTGCGGGCAACGCGTAGTAACCAACTTGAAACATTGTGGGATGGTCCGAAGCGTAGCGAAGCTCCGTTCCCAACAAATCTTAGGAAATAAAAATGGCATTCGATAAAGACGCATTTTTGACCGCGCTGGACAGCATGACGGTCATGGAACTCAACGACCTGGTGAAAGCCATCGAAGAGAAATTTGGCGTGAGCGCCGCAGCCATGTCGGCACCTGCTGCCGGTGGCGCTGCTGCGGCTGTAGTTGAAGAGAAGACCGAATTCAACGTCGTGCTGCTGGAAGCTGGTGCCGCCAAGGTATCAGTCATCAAGGCCGTGCGCGAAATCACGGGCCTGGGCCTGAAAGAAGCCAAAGACATGGTGGATGGTGCTCCGAAGAACGTCAAGGAAGGCGTTTCCAAGGTTGATGCTGAAGCCGCTTTGAAGAAGCTGCTGGACGCTGGCGCCAAGGCCGAACTCAAGTAATTGAGCTCTCAAGGGAGGCTGGGTGCTCCAAAAGAGCCCCAGCCTTTGCTGCTTGTAAGAGAGCACTCAAAAACAGATTGATGGTCTGTTTTTCAGTGTCTTCTGATCCCGACTGCAGAAGATGCCTTGGTTCGGGTCACGCGCAATGTGTGACCGTCCGCCAATGATTGGTAGTGGCCAATCACCAAGAAAAATATTGAGACATTGGGGACTCAATTTAACAGTCGCCTAGGACCCCCAGAATTCCTTAGTCTTTGCCCGGAGATCTCATGGCTTATTCATACACCGAACGCAAGCGCATTCGCAAAAATTTTGGCAGTCGCGACAGCGTGCTCGAAATTCCGTACCTGTTGCAGATGCAAAAGGATGCCTACATTGCCTTCCTGCAGGCTGATGTTCCCCCGAAAAAGCGAACCGCAGAGGGACTGCAAGCGGCTTTTGAAGCGGCTTTCCCGATCATTTCGCACAATGGCTTTGTCGAGATGAAATATCTCGAGTACAACCTGGCCAAGCCCGCTTTCGACGTGCGTGAGTGCCAGACCCGTGGTCTGACTTTCGCCTCGGCAGTGCGCGCCAAGGTTCAGCTGTTCATTTATGACCGTGAATCGTCGACCTCGCAAAACAAAGTGATCAAAGAGGTCAAAGAGCAAGAGGTCTACATGGGCGAAGTGCCTCTGATGACCACCAAGGGCTCTTTTATCATCAACGGCACGGAGCGCGTGATTGTCTCCCAGTTGCACCGTTCCCCCGGCGTATTCTTTGAACACGACAAGGGTAAAACTCACAGCTCGGGCAAGTTGCTGTTCTCTGCCCGCATCATTCCTTACCGTGGTTCCTGGCTCGATTTTGAATTCGACCCCAAGGACTTCTTGTACTTCCGCGTTGATCGTCGCCGCAAAATGCCGGTCACGATTCTGCTCAAGGCCATTGGCCTGAACCACGAGTCCATCCTGGCGAACTTCTTCGTCAATGACAACTTCCGTCTGATGGACAGTGGTGCTCAAATGGAATTTGTGGCAGAGCGTCTGCGCGGCGAAGTTGCCCGTTTCGATATCACGGACAAGAGCGGCAAAGTGATCGTGGCCAAAGAGAAGCGCGTGACGGCACGCCACACCCGCGAGCTGGAGCAATCTGGCACCACGCACATCAGCGTGCCCGAGGATTTCCTGTTGGGCCGGGTGGTGGCGCGCAATATCGTTGACACCGACACGGGTGAAATTCTGGCCAAGGCCAATGAGGAATTGACGGAAGCGCTGATCAAGAAACTGCGCTTGGCCAACGTGCAGGATTTGCCGTGTATTTACACCAATGAACTCGATCAGGGTGCGTACATTTCGCAAACTTTGCGCAGTGACGAAACGGTGGATGAATTTGCAGCCCGTGTGGCCATCTACCGCATGATGCGCCCCGGTGAGCCGCCGACGGAAGACGCGGTGCAGGCGCTGTTCCAGCGCTTGTTCTACAACCCTGATACTTACGATCTGTCGCGTGTCGGGCGCATGAAGTTCAACGCCAAGATGGGCCGGCCGGAATCGACTGGCCCCATGGTTCTGACCAATGAAGATATCCTGGCAGTCGTCAAGATTCTGGTGGACTTGCGTAACGGCCGTGGCGACGTGGATGACATTGACCACCTTGGCAACCGGCGCGTGCGTTGCGTGGGCGAACTGGCCGAAAACCAGTACCGGACCGGCCTGGCGCGGATTGAAAAAGCGGTCAAAGAGCGTTTGGGGCAGGCCGAGCAAGAGCCGCTGATGCCGCATGACCTGATCAACAGCAAACCTATTTCGGCGGCTCTGAAAGAGTTCTTCGGCGCTTCGCAGTTGTCGCAGTTCATGGATCAAACCAACCCCTTGTCGGAGATCACCCACAAGCGCCGCGTGTCGGCCCTTGGCCCAGGTGGTTTGACGCGTGAGCGCGCTGGCTTTGAAGTGCGTGACGTGCACGTGACCCACTACGGTCGCGTGTGCCCGATTGAAACGCCAGAAGGTCCGAACATCGGCCTGATCAATTCGCTGGCGCTGTACGCCCGCCTCAATGATTACGGTTTCATTGAAACGCCTTACCGTCGCGTGGTCGATAGCAAGGTGACGATGGAGATTGATTATTTGTCGGCGATTGAAGAAGGTAAATTCGTCATCGCGCAGGCCAATGCGGTACTGGATAAAGAAGGCAAACTCACGGGTGAGATGATCTCTGCACGTGAAGCCGGTGAAACGATTTTTGCCGGACCCGAGCGTGTGCAATACATGGACGTGTCGCCAGCACAGATCGTGTCAGTGGCGGCCTCCTTGGTGCCGTTTCTGGAGCACGATGATGCGAATCGTGCCTTGATGGGTGCGAATATGTCGCGTCAGGCCGTGCCGATTCTGCGCCCGGAAAAGCCAATGGTTGGCACCGGCATTGAGCGCGTTGCGGCGATTGACTCCGGCACTGTCGTGACCGCAACGCGGGGCGGCGTGGTGGATTACGTGGATGCCACCCGGGTTGTGATTCGTGTCAACGACGACGAGGCGCAAGCTGGTGAAGTAGGCGTTGATATTTACAACCTCATCAAATACCAGCGCTCGAACCAGAACACCAACATTCATCAGCGGCCCATTGTCAAGAAGGGTGATCTCTTGGCCAAGGGGGATGTCGTTGCTGACGGTGCTTCCACCGATCTGGGTGAACTGGCTTTGGGCCAGAATATGCTGATTGGCTTCATGACCTGGAACGGCTACAACTTCGAAGATTCAATTTTGATCAGCGAACGCGTGGTGGCAGACGACCGCTATACCTCGATCCATATTGAAGAACTGGTCGTGATGGCGCGTGATACAAAACTTGGCTGCGAAGAAATCACCCGTGACATTCCGAACTTGAGCGAGCAGCAGCTTAATCGACTGGATGAGTCCGGCATCATTTACGTTGGCGCCGAAGTTCAGCCGGGCGACACGCTGGTGGGAAAAGTCACACCTAAGGGTGAGACCACACTGACACCGGAAGAAAAGCTGCTGCGTGCCATCTTCGGTGAAAAAGCCAGTGACGTGAAGGACACCTCGCTGCGTGTGGACCAGGGCTCCCAGGGGACCGTGATTGATGTGCAGGTCTTTACCCGCGAAGGTATCGTGCGCGACCGCCGGGCACAACAAATCATTGATGACGAACTCAAGCGTTTTCGTCTTGATTTGAATGACCAGTTGCGCCTTGTGGAAGCCGATTCTTTTGACCGGATCGAGAAGTTACTGGTTGGCAAGCTGGCCAATGGGGGTCCGCAAAAACTTGCCAAAGGCACGATCATCGACAAGGCGTATTTGACTTCGGTTGAAAAACACCACTGGTTTGATATTCGTCCGGCTGAAGACGATGTCGCAGCTCAATTGGAGAGCATCAAGAACTCGATGGAGCAGACCCGGCACAGCTTCGATCTCGCCTTTGAAGAAAAGCGCAAGAAGTTGACCCAGGGTGACGAATTGCCCGCTGGTGTGTTGAAGATGGTTAAGGTTTATCTGGCTGTCAAACGCCATCTGCAACCTGGCGACAAGATGGCCGGCCGTCACGGCAACAAGGGTGTGGTGTCCAAGATTGTCCCGGTTGAAGACATGCCGTTCATGGCGGATGGCACGCCCTGCGATATTGTGCTCAATCCTCTGGGTGTGCCGTCACGGATGAATATCGGCCAGGTGCTCGAAGTCCATCTGGGATGGGCTGCAAAAGGTATTGGACAGCGCATTGGTGACATGTTGCAGGCTGAAGCCAAGGTGGCCGAATTGCGCAAGTTCCTGGATGAACTCTACAACGGTGCGGGTCGCAAAGAAGACCTGGCTCAACTGAGTGATGACGAAGTGCTGGAAATGGCGGGTAACCTGACTTCGGGTGTGCCGTTCGCCACGCCAGTGTTTGACGGTGCCTCGGAAGATGACATCAAGGCCATGCTCAAACTCGCTTACCCTGAAGAGGCCATCAAGCAAAAAGGTCTTACCCCAGCGCGCACGCAGGCCTACCTGTATGACGGCCGCACCGGCGATCCGTTTGAGAGGCCCACGACGATCGGTTACATGCACTATCTGAAGTTGCACCATTTGGTGGACGACAAAATGCATGCCCGTTCCACGGGCCCCTACAGTCTCGTCACGCAGCAGCCGTTGGGCGGCAAGGCTCAGTTTGGTGGTCAGCGTTTCGGTGAGATGGAGGTCTGGGCGCTTGAAGCGTACGGGGCTGCCTACACGTTGCAAGAAATGCTCACGGTCAAATCAGATGACGTGCAAGGCCGTACCAAGGTGTACGAAAGCATTGTCAAGGGTGAGCACTCGATCGAGGCCGGTATGCCGGAGTCGTTCAATGTGCTGGTCAAGGAAATTCGCTCCCTCGGTATTGATATCGAGTTGGAACGCGGCTAAACACGGACAAGAAAAGGATTCAACATGAAATCACTACTCGACCTGTTCAAGCAGTTCACGCCGGATGAGCATTTCAATGCCATCAAGATCGGCATGGCTTCTCCCGAGAAGATCCGTTCGTGGTCGTTCGGCGAAGTCAAAAAGCCAGAAACCATCAACTACCGCACCTTCAAGCCAGAGCGGGATGGTCTGTTTTGCGCCAAGATTTTTGGACCCATCAAAGACTACGAATGCTTGTGCGGCAAGTACAAGCGCCTCAAGCACCGTGGCGTGATCTGTGAAAAGTGCGGCGTTGAAGTGACCCAGACCAAAGTGCGTCGTGAGCGCATGGGTCACATCGACCTGGCGGCGCCTTGTGCCCACATCTGGTTCCTGAAATCGCTGCCGTCACGTCTGGGCCTGGTGCTCGACATGACCTTGCGTGACATCGAACGCGTGCTGTATTTTGAGGCTTACGTGGTGACCGACCCGGGCATGACGCCGTTGAAAAAATTCAGCATCATGTCCGAAGATGACTTTGATGCCAAGTTCAAGGAATATGGCGACGAGTTTCAGGCCAAGATGGGCGCCGAAGGCATTAAAGATTTGCTTCAGAGCCTTGATATTGATGGTTCGATCGAGAGGCTGCGTAACGACCCCACTGGCTCCGAACTGAAGATCAAGAAGAACACCAAGCGACTCAAATTGCTTGAAGCGTTCAAAAAATCCGGCATCAAGCCGGAGTGGATGGTGCTCGAAGTGTTGCCCGTGTTGCCACCGGACTTGCGTCCTCTGGTGCCGCTGGACGGTGGCCGTTTTGCCACCTCGGATCTGAACGATCTGTATCGCCGCGTGATCAACCGCAACAGCCGCTTGCGTCGCCTGCTCGAGTTGAAGGCGCCCGAGATCATTGCCCGCAATGAAAAGCGCATGCTGCAAGAGGCGGTGGATTCTCTGCTCGACAACGGCCGTCGCGGCAAAGCCATGACGGGCGCCAACAAGCGCGCACTCAAGTCGCTGGCCGACATGATCAAAGGCAAATCGGGGCGTTTCCGTCAGAATTTGCTGGGCAAACGGGTCGATTACTCGGGCCGCTCCGTGATTGTGGTGGGCCCCACGCTCAAACTCCATCAGTGCGGCCTGCCGAAACTGATGGCGTTGGAGCTGTTCAAGCCTTTCATCTTCGCGCGCCTCGAAGCCATGGGCATTGCCACGACTATCAAGGCCGCCAAGAAAGAAGTTGAGTCGGGCACGCCGGTGGTGTGGGACATCCTGGAAGAGGTGATCAAAGAGCACCCCATCATGCTGAACCGTGCGCCAACTCTGCACCGTTTGGGCATTCAGGCGTTTGAGCCGATCCTGATCGAAGGCAAGGCGATTCAACTGCACCCGCTGGTTTGCGCTGCATTCAACGCCGACTTTGACGGTGACCAGATGGCGGTTCACGTGCCGTTGTCGGTGGAAGCGCAAGTGGAATGCCGCACGTTGATGCTGGCGTCCAACAATGTGCTGTTCCCGTCCAACGGTGAGCCGTCGATTGTGCCCTCGCAAGACGTGGTGCTGGGCTTGTACTACACGACACGCGAACGCATCAACGGCAAGGGTGAGGGCCTGATCTTTGCCGACGTTGGTGAAGTGCAACGCGCGTTTGACGGCGGTGCGGTGGAGCTGAACACCCGCATCAATGTGCGGCTGACGGAGTACACCAAGGACAAGGAAACCAGCGAACTGGTGCCCTCGACCAAGCTGTGGGAAACCACTGCTGGGCGTGCCCTGCTGTCGGAAATCCTGCCCAAGGGCCTGCCGTTTGAGAATATCAACAAGGCCCTGAAGAAAAAAGAGATTTCCAAGCTGATCAACGTGTCGTTCCGCAAATGCGGGCTCAAAGAGACCGTCGTGTTTGCCGACAAGCTGCTGCAATATGGTTTCCGGCTCGCCACCAAGGCCGGTATCTCGATCTGCATCGATGACATGCTGGTGCCGACCGAGAAGCCCGGCATCATTGAGCATGCCGAGCAGGAGGTCAAGGAAATTGCGCAGCAGTACACCTCGGGTCTGGTGACTTCAGGCGAGCGCTATAACAAGGTCGTGGACATCTGGGGCAAGGCTGGCGACGAAGTGTCCAAGGTCATGATGGCGCAGTTGTCCAAGGAAATCGTCACGGACCGCCATGGCCAGCAGGTGCAGCAGGAGTCCTTCAATTCCATCTACATGATGGCGGACTCCGGTGCGCGCGGCTCACCCGCACAGATTCGTCAGGTGGCTGGCATGCGGGGCCTGATGGCCAAGCCCGATGGTTCCATCATCGAGACGCCGATTACCGCGAACTTCCGCGAAGGCCTGAACGTGCTGGAATACTTTATTTCCACCCACGGTGCACGAAAAGGTCTCGCCGACACGGCCTTGAAGACCGCCAACTCCGGTTATTTGACGCGTCGTCTGGTCGATGTGACCCAGGATCTGGTGGTCACTGAGCAGGATTGCGGCACACATGCCGGTTACCTGATGCGCGCCATCGTTGAAGGCGGTGAAGTCATTGAATCCTTGCGTGATCGCATTCTGGGTCGTACCGCAGCCGATGACATCTTGCACCCGGAAAATCGTTCCGTGCTGGCGCCCGCCGGCACCATGCTCGACGAAGACCAGATCGACGAGCTTGAAGTGGCAGGCGTCGATGAAGTCAAGGTGCGTACGGCGCTGACTTGCGAGACCCGTTTTGGTATTTGCGCCAGATGCTATGGCCGTGATCTGGGTCGCGGCGGTCTGGTCAACGGCGGCGAAGCGGTTGGTGTGATTGCCGCGCAATCCATCGG
>Ga0209430_1001333_pt1 | contig 18702 bp, 6 predicted proteins | sample BarGraIncub1133A_FD_184504 | JGI IMG/M metagenome (GOLD analysis project Ga0209430, IMG submission 184504) | Arctic peat soil microbial communities from Barrow, Alaska - Barrow Graham LP Incubations 11-33A (SPAdes) (version 2) | ecosystem: Environmental > Terrestrial > Soil > Wetlands > Peat... | reverse complement strand
AAAGCCTTCTCTCCGTCGCTCGAAAACACCTGTGTCAATTCGCAACGCTTAACTGGCAGCAGGCAGATGGTCTAAACACTGCCCTTCCCTATGGGATCCGGAAAATTGACGCATTGCGCACAATGACCACAGAAAGTACAGCCGTTCTGATTCCCTTCAAAACACAGGAGATCATGGAACCGGGCGGAACCTATTACGGGCAGAACACGATCTCACGGAACATGATCATCGTCAACCGCCGGAAACTCCAAAACGGCAATGGGTTTATCCTCGGCGTCTCCGGTTCCGGTAAAAGCTTTGCCGCCAAACGAGAAATCTGCGATATTGCCCTCTCCACCAATGACGACATTCTGATCGTGGATCCCGAACGCGAATATGCGCCTCTTATCAAAGGACTGGGCGGCGAAGTGATCCGCATAGCTGCAGGATCCAGTAACCATATCAATGCCATGGACATCAACGCCAACTACGGAGGGGAAACGGAAAATCCTGTGATTCTGAAGTCGGAATTCATCCTCTCCTTATGTGAGCAGCTAGTCGGTGCTGGAAAACTCACCGCCAAAGAAAAAAGTATCATCGATCGTTGCTCGGCCAATGTGTATCGCGGATATCTTCAACGAAACTTCGCATCCAGTCCGCCGACTCTGGAAAACTTTCACGCTGAACTAATGAGGCAGACAGAGCCGGAAGCACGCGAAGTTGCGCTTGCACTTGAGCTGTTCACCAAAGGCTCTCTTAATACCTTTGCCCGTCCCACTAATGTGAATATCGACAACCGATTTATCGTCTACGACATCAAGGACCTGGGACATCAGCTTAAGACCATCGGGATGCTGGTCGTACTGGATGCTATCTTCAACCGCGTCACCCAAAACCGTCTGGAAGGCAGAAACACATGGATCTTTATAGATGAGATCTATGTTCTTTTCGCCAATGAATACTCCGCCAATTTTCTCTTTGAAATGTGGAAAAGAGTCCGAAAGTATGGAGCGTTTTGCACCGGTATTACGCAAAACGTGGAGGATCTGATGCAGTCCCACACAGCCCGGACCATGCTGGGAAATTCTGAGTTCCTTCTCATGTTAAACCAGGCCGGTAGCGACCGTCTGGAACTTGCAAAGCTGTTGAATATTTCCGATACACAGCTTTCCTACATCACCAACGCAGAAGCTGGAAAAGGTCTACTTAAGTGTGCTGGAAGCATTGTTCCATTTGAAGATAGTTTTCCAAGACACACAAAATTGTATGGGTTGATGACGACAAAGCCAAATGAACAGGAGAGCTGGAAAAAGGTCGAGTAATCGGCCTTTTCTCCTCCCTGTCATGGCAGAAAAAGTATTTTTTTCTGTGTCCAGTCTAGTTGTCAGCAAGTCAAATCATTCGCAAAAAGCAAGTTTCTAATTTAATCAGACCATGTTGAAGTGTTTAAAAGCTTCTTCAAGGTCCTTCTGTTTATTAACTGGACAGGGATATGTTCTTTTTGTACTTTCGTACCGATTGTAGGCTTCGCGCGGACTTAATCCGAGTATTTCTTTCATATGAGCTATCCAGCAAGACTTTGGGACATATCCATAATTTGTTTTAACATATTCTTGTATCTGTTTATAAGTGGCCATAACACTTCTCCTTCTTGGGTTGTTCAACTCGTTTACTGAATAATGGTTTTTACCAAAAATTATATATTTGATTTCAATATACCATATTTTGAAAATAATATTTTGTTGTTACTTACAAAGCCATTTGTAAGCAGATGTTATTTCGAGATTGGTTTTCATTCCGGAATACCTGATATCCGCTACATCGAGCCGTCGTTCCGTGCCAATAGAGCCACAAATCCATAAAATTTCGAAATTTAGCCATGATTTTTTAGTCCATCCGAAAGGAGCCCCCTATGACCCCCATCAAAGAAAAACCCTCATCCCACACGCCTCGCATCCATTCAAAAACCAATCAGATCCCTCGAACAATAAATAGAGCCATTCACCAGGCAACCAATAAAATCCGAACAGAAAGTCCTTCATCACAGACGAACCAGGAGGATTCTACCCAGACAGCAACACATCAGATCACCCATTCAGGCGAGCAAGTCGCATCCCGGACTTCCAGACAAATCCAACACGAAATCCGGAAAACCAAACAGTCTCTCTCCAATCGCTCTCGCCTCAAAAGAGCATCAAATCATACGAGGCATACCATAAGAAACACGACTCGAGCCACACAGAATACAGTCAAAGCGACCTTCCGAGCCGGCCAAGCCACTCGCACAACAATCAAGACCGGCGCCAAGACAGTTAAATCTTCGGCTCAGGCAGCCCAAGCATCTGCAAAAGCAGTAAAGCTTTCCGCTCAAGTTTCACAACGCGCTGCCCATGCAGCAGTTCAAGCTGCAAAAGCCGCCATGAAAGTTACTATTCAAGTCGGAAAAATAGCGGTTAAAGCTTTTGTCGCAGCTGCAAAAGCCACGATTGCTGCCGTCAAAGGTCTAGTTTCACTAATTGTCGCTGGTGGCTGGGTAGCAGTTCTTGTAATAATCATTGTCGCCATCATTGGCTGGTTGATCATTTCACCACTCTCTATCTTCTACTCCAGCACCGATTCATCGGCACAAGAAAAAACGATACCTTCTGTCATGGCCGGGCTGGCGCAGGAAACCACCAATGAAATCTCGCAAATACAGACTCAGTATGGGGAAGGCTGTGATATAAAAATCATATACGAAGGTAGTGAAGATGGAACTATGATTCAAAACGGTCCGGATATTCTATCTGTCTATGCCGTCCGCGTCACCATGGATCCGGCCAATCAGAACGAAGTCATCACGCTCGATGATCAAAAAGAATCGATTCTACGCGACACCTATCACCAGATGGTAACTGTCAGTTATACAATCGTTGAAAAAGAACCAGCCGAAACCACAGATGCCTCGGCAACAACATCAGCAGCCTCGACAAATGAAACCACTGCAACAGTCTCGACAACGCCTACTCCCACACCCGTGACAAAAGAGCTTCGTATCAACATCAACTGTCTTTCCGCTGATGAAATGATCGGTTTCTTAGGGTTCACCGATGAGCAAATAGAAATGTTGCACGAACTTTTAAAGCCGGATTATCTGTTGCTTTTTCAATCCTTACTTGGCATTCAGAATCCTGCCGGACTAACACAGGAAGAAATAAATCAAATTCTTGCCAGCCTTCCGGAAAACCTCTCCATTCAGCAGACGCAGGTCGTCGAAAAAGCTCTTTCACTTGTCGGAAAAGTCTCCTATTTCTGGGGCGGCAAATCAACATCCGTCAATTGGGACAGCCGCTGGGGAACCTCCATGACCGTCACTGCTGACGGAAGCGACACTACCGGTACCACTCGTCCATTTGGCCTTGATTGCTCCGGCTACGTTGCCTGGGTATACATCAACTGCGGTTTACCTGCAGATCAGGTAGACACCGTTTTCGGATACAGTACCGCTACCCAATGGAAGTACTCCAGCACTATTGAATGGGATCAGGCACAGATAGGTGATCTGGTATTCTTTAATGTCCCTGGAGCCGTCAAAGGAAATCATGTCGGCATTATCGTCGGGTATGATGATGCTGGCAATTATTTGATAGCTCATTGCTCCTCCAGCCGAAATTGTGTCGTTGTAACTGAGGCAGTTAGTTCAGGATTTCAGTATGTAAGGAGGCCGATAGTAAATGTGAAATAATCCAATGAATGCCGATTTTCTCATCTTACAAGAAACAACGTAATGACACATCCAAGAGTCCCCACAAAGGAGATACCAATCAGCGCCGCGCCAAGACAGCCGCCCAAACAACCCTTTTTGCGTTTCCGGCGGCTCTGGTCTTCGGAGCTAAGGTCATCAAGCATCATCGCTGACAATCCAATATCTTCTGCGTCTATATCTCCGTCATGATCCCAGTCAATCATACAACCACCTCGTATTCTCCGTGTGGATAGGAATGTTATTGGTAGATTAGAAGTACCCCCAATTCAAGAGAAAATTATCTGGCTGGTGAGTGGCTCTTTTCTATGATGACAATTTAGCTAGGATAAACCCATTTGCACCTCCGCCTAGCTAAAATAATTTGCATTAATAGCCAACCCAGCGTTTTTCATTTCTTTGGCCAATTCCATTTTCCAAGCACCTTTTTCGTCCATTGTGATATAGACAACACCCGACATATCGCCAGGAGTTTCGACATCTCCCTTCACTAAAGCACATACGCACTCTCTCCCCAGTTTCCCAATTAGGTACCCATGTTCAAAAACAACATTTTGTCTAGCACGATTATTATAAACGTCGACCTGAGCTTCATTTGATCTGCCTAAATCGCACGGGGTATACAAAATAACAGCAAATGAAACATTGCTATTTGTTTCAATCTTCTCAATTATTGTTTTTCCTCCGCTTGCCTGTTCATGAAGTATGATGGCTTCCAATCCAGCCCTTTCAAGTGCTCTTGCCATTGTTTGCTTGGCTCCTTCATCATGTCCATGTACAATAAATACTTTATTATTCATCGTCGTATTATCCCCTTCCGTTACCTTTTGGATAGGCTTCAAAAGAACTCCTACATTTGTTATGGTGTCAAAAAATTCATCATCAGCAGCCAATGCACGCAAATGCCCTATCATGTCATCACAAGATGAATAATTAGACTTATGATGAAAATACGTAGTGTGTATAGAATTATGGAGCGGGTGCATTTTTAAATTTCTTTCATTGAAAATGTTGATTTCGCCCATCCACGCAGCATATTTCGGGCCTGAAACATATTCCATCGTTCTTCCTACGAGCTTCTTCTCTTCTATTCTAATTTCTTCTCCGCGTCTTATTAACTCTTCCACTTTGGCTCTTAGAGTATTTGGCATAGATGTTGCCTTCAAATTATCCAATGCCGGATTTGTCAAAAGCCACATTCTTAGTTTTTCCGATACTGCATGTAAATCTTTTCTGAAATCAAACTCTCTTCCAGAAACCAAAGCTTTGCCCATGTTTGGTAATCCGTTTTTAAAATTTAAATCCACCACAATGTATTTTGCAACAATCGAATTGTACAGCGTTTCAGACCCGTTCACGTCTGTTTGCGCTTCGCATCGGTTTATATCACGCTCAATCTCTTTTCGTAATTCATCCGATAAATTCATGTTTCCTCCTAATGCTCCACGACGAAAAGGCTCATACTCACTCTATTGGTTAGTAATTTTGAGCAATTCCTTGTTGCTCAGTTTAATCTAAAAACTCTGGTTCTTTACTCCTTGGTCTATTTTTTATGATGATGTACTTCTCGCAATTTTGCTCATCTTCTTTGTAGTCAAAAATCCATTCTTGGGTTTTCAAAGCGTTGAAAATAGTCGTGACATCCTTGCATTTATCATACTTTCTCCGGCCACCGCCTCGCGTGAAAATGTTTTTCAAGTCGGGCATATCAAGTTCATCAAAATGGTTTTTGCATGTATCCTCATTAAGCGTTGGTATTGCTATAATAAAGAGCGTAATCTTCTGATCGCGTGTTACACCATCAGCCTGTAGCAACCCAGATAAAAGCAAATCGTCTATTTTCATATTCTTCGTGATGATTTCAGTCACACCGGAAATAGCCAACGCACTGATGGCTACCTGTGCTTGAGTCCCGTAGGTTGAAAAGCATTCATATAGAGAAGAATTATCCGCAACTTCGAGATTGTATGTTATCAGATGAGCGTTAACCGCATCCGGATATCGCTTGCCGACAACGGATATAGGATCATTTGTCAGGGTAAGCAACTCGGTTTTCTTCTCATCCGAAAAATCCAAAGTTAAAAGCTGGAGGGTTTCATTCATACTGAATATCTCGGCTGTTTGCAATGCGAGGTACTCGTCAAGATTCTGACGAATATATGCAAATATGTGCTTGTTATATTTTTCGCGGACAAATCTCAGGCCATCTGCATCCATCTGCAGTATATTCTCACCAATTAGGACTATGAATTTGTCATCGGAAATCCCGTTAGCTTCATAGTTGCTAAAATTATAACGCAAACCAATCAATATTTTCTTGTACTTTACCGTGTCAATCTCATTACATGTGGCAACAGCATCAAATAATCTATCTGCGGTTTCCTCTCCGAACTCCTCAGCTGTGGTTGAGAAATCCGCATCTGCCGCTTTGCTGTTAATAAAATCGATAAAAGCGGAATCAATCTGGTGCTTTGCGAAGTAGATAATAGAGTTTTTCACCGAAAATGCGATTCTTCCACAATTTATCATTTCAGTCCACAGGGCTGAGTCGGTGATTTCGACAATTTCCGCTATAACCGTAGACAAAAACTTGATGTATTGTTCCTTTGTCGCCGGATCTACTTTAGCATTATTAAGTAGACTGACAGCAATGTCCTCATTGTCATCAATACTGCCGTTACAATTTTTCAGAATGATATCTATGTACTCAAGCATATTTTCGGATATGTACGATGCCAATGGAGAGTCTTTGTGTCTCTGTATCATCGTATAATTTTTGTGCGTAATGTCAGCATCGCTTTTTATCTGGTACTCTTTGCGTAGCATTAGTGAGATGTTTGGAAAGTTGAGTTTGTATAAGCATAGCCGATAGACCTCATCGAATAAGGCTTTGTCAGCAGACTCATAGTCTATATCGACAAATAACACTCCTATGAGCAAAAACCCAGCAGTCAGCTTTTCAATATCGGGATTCTCAATTGCTAAATAATCTGAAGAATTCGAAATGTACTCAGTCAGGCAATTGTGAGCATTGACTGCCTCAATCGACTTGTCATTTGAGTAACAAAGCGTTTCTATAGAAAATTGTCGAATCTGGTTGGCGGGCAAAGATTGCTGCTCCAATGCAATGAAAAAGAGACTTGCCCATTGCTCATTTATTCGCATAACAAACTGTCTGCGAGATTTTCTAGTGTCGTAATATTGGGAAACGAAGACAAAATTCTTCGTTTCCCGCATCTGCAATATTAGCGTTTTCAAATACGAAGTATACTTTGGCTCGGCATCATTTTGAAGCAAGTACTCAAGCAGGTCGAAATTCAAGGTTTCTTCTTGCTCAAATTCTACAGTTCTTAGAACAGGAGATTCTATAACCTTTTTCGGATCTCGGAGAATATAGTTGTATTCCGCACCGCGCTTGTCGGTTACACGCCGCAGGAATGTCTTATCGCTTGCGCTGATGCTGTCATCGTAAAAATATGTCATATAATCAGTATAGGTTTCGTCTATAAACCCGTTTCGAATTAGAAACTTAAGAAGCACAAAATAATCGCTACACTTAATCTCTTTGAACTCATTGATAGCACCAATTTCATTGGTATGAGTAATGGAGAAAACGCTATCAATATTCTCGCGAGTGATGAGGTCTTTCAGCGATTTTGTCCTCACAGATACAATTTTTTGATCAATTCCAGTTAAGTCAAATTCAAGTTTTGATAGATTTGAGTCACTCCTGTCTGCCAGAGCCGATTTTCTTTGAGAGAGTTCTAAATCATATTGTTTGTTTTGTATTTGAGCTTGCTGAGTGAGACCATATGGACTCGACGCTCTCTGTTTCTTTAGAGCATATACCTCATCCAATTCTTGCTCGCTAGTCAGTGTTTCCTTTTTCGCTTTTTCAATTCTCTGACTCAGTTCTTCACGTTCGTGTTGGAGTGATTGCAGTTCCACATCTATAAGTTGATCTTTTTCAACAAACAGCTCATAAATAAACCCTTTGGCAAGCTGAAGGTCGCAAAAATCGCGAGGGAACAAATTTTTATATGTGATCATCGCCATCATTTTTTTGCAGTCCAAATCCGTAGTGTTCAGCCGATTGAAATACACCACGAACTCATTGTATATATTCTTCAGTATACGCATATCGTCAACATATAGTGACATACTCTTTAGAAAACTCAGATCAAACCTATCAAGCAAGTCACCCTCTTTCAGGTATTTGAGGAACTGCTCATACGAGTTTGAGCTGTCCACGACAGTCACAATGGGGATAATATAGTCAAAGAATTTTGTTCTATCCTTGGAGATAAAGATATCATCACGTAATAGATAGAAGAACCTAAGCGGGGTATATTTAGGACCCCACTCTTTCTTTCTTTGAACATTGACCAACGTGTTCACTTCATGAAGCCGCTCGAATAATCGGCTGGCGTTGAACCTGTCCATATCCTCAAACACAATGACATCAGCATCTGCGTGTTCAAATAGGTACAACACTTCGTTAAGGTACTTGTCGAAATACGACTCATCCTTGTCTTCGAAAATTTCTATCTCGTTTCCTTGTAAACTAATTTTTCGAAACAAATTTTTGTTCTTCTGAGCCTTTATCAAGGAAAATGTAAATGCGATGAAGCAGATCATGCAAACAAGCACGGATGGGATCAAAGCGTATTGGCTCGCGAACGGTGACAATGTAATCTTTATCCAATTATCGGGAAGCGCGCCGACATAAGCGGATATCTTATCGGCTGAAAGTAGAAAGGTAATCGAACTGATAAACAGACTAACGAACGTCGTAAGTTTGATTAGGCTGTGTAAATTCACGCCCTTTTTGACTCTGAAATTCGTTTGCGGGATTTTGTCAGCAGAGATTTGATGGATTAACTGATTGAGGATTTTCCCCTCAAGAATAGACTCTTTGATCGTTTCTTCGGGCTCTGAATTATCTTGCTCAGAGGTGCGGAAATGTGCAAGCGAAAAATGGATGAAACGCTTGTCAGAGTGCTTAATTTTATACGATTCGAGTATACTACTCTTGCCAGCACCATATGCACCAGAAATTGAGACATTTTTGATGTCATCATTTTCAAAGACAAAGTCAATCGCATCTTCGTAGACGGAGATGTTCGCATCGCTCACAGGCGTAAGCTTCAGAAATTTATATTTATTGACCATATGTAAACGTCACTCCGTTTCTTCTATATTATTGGATTATCTATTTGAATACTATATTAAGTTCTCTGTATCATTCCGATATGGGCAATCTATACCTCAAAAGTAAAGTTAAAGTCTTCTAAAAATATCAATTTTTGTTTCAAGGCACTTTTTAAGTGCTTGGTCATATACTCCGACTGTAAACCATGAATCAGGTTTTTGATAAAAATCGAGACCTCGTCCAATTTTAACTGTCCAACCATTATCTATCCTTATTTCTCTATCATGGAGATGTTCGTTAATATTGAAGTCTAGTTCAATATCGAGTTCAACCAGACTTTGCTTTACGTCATTTAGACGATCTGACAGTTCCTTTATATCCGTCTGACTGTCAAAGCTCGTACAGAGAGAAATTTTTCTAATAGTCGGAGTCTTAACAACCGCTTCACAAAAACGCACAAAGTTTTGGATCTGATGTGTTGCTCGAATATAGGGGTCATCGATTTCCACAGCTTTAGCACCGATCAAATAGGGTGCGATAATCGATTCGTAACTATATCCGGTATCCCCGTAATAAATGGTAATGTGTTTTTCCTGCAGTTCTTGAATCTCATCTGTTGATAAGTTCTCATGATTAGGAGTAGCTTCATTAAAGGTACTAATATCAACTGGTACTTGCATTTGAGTCACTTTCACACCTGCATTTTTGCTTTCACTCTTAGTTCCAGGCACATCGTGAATATCTCGTCTGATTGGGTTTTGAGTCGCTGAAGCGACTTTTGATTCAAGACAGAACACCACAATTTCTTCATCATGTTTGTTAATATACGACAGATTAATTTTTGCAAATTCATCATCAGATTTTCGTTTATTCATTTGCTCTTTTATACGGCGGCGTCCCTCAATTGCATATTCAACATACTCATCAAACTCATCATCTGTTGGAGGACTAGAAGGATGGAGAATTTTCAAAAAGGAAGCGACAGTTTTCTTAATCCCTTTCTCATCTCTCCCCTCTACAGCTTTACCAAGATGGATTCGTTTGTTCACTTCTTCGTAGCGGTTCGTGTGTTTAAGAAGGTAGTGAAATGCCTCAGCCAGGTAGTCAGTAATAAATCCATAGTTTTTGGTCAAGAACTCACTACTATTTTTAGGCATTTCCCAGCCAGGAAGATAAATAGCAAATCGATCCATTATAGCCAAATCGAATTCCTTGGGGAGCGGCTGGAATAAGTCGTACACTTCAGAATTCACTATTTGTGAAACGGATAAATCGAGATTTCCTACAAAAGCCATTGATGCATCGGCAATGACTTCAACACCTCTAGAGAAACGTCCGTTCGCCAAAAAATCTTTCATAATCTGAATTGTATCCTGATCTTTGATCTTAATGCCACCAACTTCATCAAACGCTACTGTATCCCAAAAACCAACAAGGCCAACCTTCTTTTTCTGATTGTTATAAAAGAGAATCGATTTTGTCGCCTGTCCTCCACTGATAAGTGTTGAGTACGGCGAGAATTCACTGAAAAAGTACGACTTACCTGTGCCCCGCGGACCAAGTTCGATAAAATTGTAATTAGGTTCTACAAGAGAAAAGAGACGCGCAATAAAATGCAATTTCTGACGATGTGTAAGACAGCTCGGTTCTAATCCCACCGATCGCAATATGACATCCAGCCATTCATCACGTGAAAATTCATTTCTTCCCTCACAATAACGTTGAAAATCAAATCGACTCAGTTGAATAGGACGAAGATCCTCTACATAAAAAGTATAATCATCATCTTCAATTTCATTGAACGCAATTGTTACCTCTGCCCACAAACCACCTTGAAGCAACCGCTCATTATCTTTATAGAATTTTTCGCTGATAGCTACTCTTCTGGAATCAAAATTTTCTAAAGCAGCCCAGTGCCTTCGGTCTTTTTCAATATAATTTACGTGTACTTTATCAATAAACCGATATTTGCCTTTTGTTGCAACTTTTGATTGTGCCAAATTGGCTTCATTAGGCCGAACATAGTTGTCATTTAGTGTTTCTAATACAGCTTCAAGTCCCGCCTCAATTTCTGCAACGTCATCGCTGGCGCAATAGCGAGCCAATAGAAACTCCAGTACAAAAGTAGGAACATTAGTTCCCTTTTTAATCCTATGAAGCAGGTCTTTTCGAACAACTTTACCATCAAAGATCGAATTCAATTTTTTATCTAAAATATCCATAATTACACCGTATAATCCGTTTCTAGTTCCAATTGATCATAGGCTGCCATTGTTGTCGGATTCAGCGCTTTGATCCAAAACTTGCCTTCAAACTCCATACTCATCTTCATAGTTACCTGAACTTTATCGACAGGTTTTAAAGTAATGGTTCCTGTTGCGGCATTTACATTTCCTCCTGGTTTAGCCTCGCCAACAACGTTACCTTGTGTGTCATGTGCTTCCAATAGAATCTCAAAATCCTTATCTAAAGAAAACAAGTTATTATAAATAATACATACCTCTAGTACAGGTAGTCTAGTTGTTATACGTTTAGCACCATTTTTATAACCCAGTTCAATGGAGGTATCTTTTACTTTTGGAACTGATTGGTTATTTAAATGCAACTGGATTACCGGCACTACACACTCCTGAAGAGAACAGCCTCCATGATAATACAACATACCAGTTCTATATGAAGCTAAACTGAGAGGCCCTGCAATATATTTGTATTCACTTCTTATTCCTGCTTTCTCCGTTTTTAAGCAGTAGTGAGAAGAATCATTCTGACCCTCCCCAAGAAGGGATCGCTCGTGGATATTTGTCCAGTTTCCTATAGGCTTTGCGCTCGTATCCCCTGGCCCAGCATGAGTGTTCATAAAAAAACCGTGATCTGTTGCAATAACCACCTCCTTGAAACCCGCCACTTTCAAGTTATGGACCGCTACACGAATACGCCTGAGCGCATTAATGATTTCTACAGGTGCATTATCAGGATTATTTTCAAAATGGGAGTCAATTTCTACTGATCGAAGAACCAATAGATCAGTGTCATCATTAATCTTAAAACGATTACGAACATAGTCTTCCATTCGACCTTCTTGAAAGCGGTTTCCGTATTTTTTTCGAATAATTTCCATACGTTGGATTACATTACCAGCTGGTTGTTCATTAATATACGGAGTATACCCTGCATCATTTTTTACAAGCTTCAATCCTGTTGAAGCACCCGGTAGTAGACTTGCCATGCCCACTGAGGTAATACTCGGCAGCTGAGCCAATGCAACCCTTATTTCAACTATTGCATCTTCTTTCAGTTGCTTACCCAACTCAACACCCAATTCATAACGAAGTGCATCCACCATAATAAATGCCACTTTGTTACCACTCAGCTCTAGTTTAGGGACTATTATTTTATCAAATATCTCATTATTGGCTAATCTTCCCGAAAGTGGCCATCCCGTCTGTTGCAAGTATTTCGTAAAGATTAATTGGACTTTTTCAATTAATTTTCCATACTGTCTTCGCACCAAGTCCTGAACCGGAATCATAATACCCTGAGAATCCTGCCAGATATAATCACTAACCGATTGTTCAAATTCTCGTTGATATTGGTCAACTTCACGTAATTGTTTCACGTAAAAATCGATCAGTTCATCAAACGATTTTACATTGTCGTTTAGAACACGATTATTATCATTGCAGCATTCAATAAGAGACAAAGCGGAACGCAAATAATCCCATTGTATCTGACATTCTCCTTTTCCAGTCCAAATTGATTTTTCATGACGAGAGAGAATATCCCGTACTTTGTCGATATCATCAGATATAAGTGCGTTGATGGCATGGCGTAGAAAAGTCCGTTCTTCAAATGGAAAAGTATCATGATTCCCGAGGTCCTGAATATGTTTACAGGATTCAACAAGGTCAAGGTCACGTTCAATGTTTTCAGCATTTTGGATATAAACATTTTGGGTGCGTTTATCGCTTCGGAGTTGTTCACAAATATCCTCGATTAACAATTTTACCGATATCTCAGCATGTGGCACATCATTTAATTTATCTGGCAACGACACTGGAAGATCAAATACGAACTCACTAAACAATAGAAAACGCCAGAACTCATCAGCAATAGAAGACCATGTCTTTCCTTTTGTTTTAAGCGAAAGACCTATACTAGATTTTAAAAGGTCTTTCGCCTCGGAGACCCAATTCTCATTTCCATTAAGAATAGTTAGTTGCGTATCGTTTGGACTGAGGAGTGTAAAAAGAATATCTCTCGTTGACTCCACTTTCAAAAGCGACCTTAGATTCGGCCAGTTTAAACCTCCGCCAATGGCGTCAATAACAGAAAAACCCGGGTTTGTATCATGCTGGAAAATAGCACGGACCTGAGTTGAATAGTCTGGTTTTTCCATAAGACAGATACTTAAATAATTATCGCTGTCACCATCAGGAAAAACCGCTCCGCAGGCCAAATAGAGAGCAAAAGGATCTTTCTGCTTATCTTCATCCTCAACGGGCTTGCTTTTGGGTACATAAATAAGCAACTGTTCAATCTCATTACGACCTAAAGCTAATAAAGCATCAATAGCTTCAGTTCGGCTGGTAATGCTGGATTTACTGGCATCAATAACCAAACACTTTTCTGTTGCCATTTCTAGGCAAAGTTCATGATAGCGACCTTCAGGGTCATAAACAGTAAGCACCTGTTTTCTTTGCAAGCGGGGTACAAATATGCTGTTTTGTATATACGTTTTTATACTCATCATTTTTCCTCCGCTATCTTCTGGCTTATCAAATCACGCCACTGATTTTCTGTTAATGACCTGGGTTTCCATTCAGTTTTTGACCCTTCGGAACTATTGCCATTACGATCAACCTTAACTTCGACTTTCGTCCAGAGGACCTCCTCTACATGATGTGCAATGGCCAGACTATGATCTTCATGACATTTTCGAAGCACTCGTTCAGGCCAGATAGTATATGCCATATGTGCCCAATCATAGTCGCCTTTTTCCATATTCTCCCATGTTTCTTTCAATTTTTTCTTCCATTGTTTATGCTGAAATAACTTCCAGAGTGGGGCTGCTGTAATCTGGACTCCATCGTTCAGATTTGGTTTCCAGAACTTGGCGATGCGCAGTAATTCGTCGCAAAAGTCCTTTAGCTCCGTTTCTATATCTGTAAGTTTTGCAAGTTCAGTGTCCTCTGCTCTACTTCGTGCTGATTTGTATCGCAATTCATTCAAGTCATCAGAAATTGCTTTCATTTTAGGTTCTACAAAGTCATTAACGCATGTGTAAAGTGTCTGCTCAGTAAGATGATGGTAGTAAATCCAAATAGTATAAGAACCTGACTGGGTTTGAAGCGGCCAATATATTGGTGCTGGCCTTCGATTTTGCGAATATTGGTTTAGATGGAAATCAAAAAAGTTCGTTGGCTTTGATAAAAAAGTAAACCAATCATTTCCTCCGACTAGCGAAAGAGCTTTTTCAGTTTCCTTGATCTTGTTTGTTTCTAAAGTATCAATATATCGGATAACTGATCGTTCAGATACTAAATCTGTAATCCCATTAAGCTCAATATAGTCATTACTCGTACTGTTCTTAAAAGCTAGTGGCTGCTTTGGTAATTCGCTGTAAATATCGTTAATATTCTGCTTAGAAATTGATTTGATACTCCATCGACCAAAGGCACAGCCAATTAGAAATGAAAGATATCGAAATGAAGCGAGTTTTTGTAAATCTTCTTCCAAAATATCATTTTTCCCTTTGCGCAGTGAAACGGCCTGTTGTAAGTCCAACTGTAGTTCGTCATATTCTTTTTCGTTAAGTCCATAGCATGATGCTATCAACAGTTCCATGTCATTACCTATGAGGGATGAAAAATCCGTCTTTGGCTCTGAAATAATCTCAATATTCTTTGCGCCAATATAATCAAGAGTGGTTTCATCATATGCATAATATGCTCTTGCTTCTTCAATTGCCTTCATCATATGTTCCATTACGCCTTGCTTCACTTCATCTGTGAGGTGTATATAGGGTAACTGTTGAACCATTCCGGCCTGAAATTTTGGTCTAGCAAACATTTCACCGCGGAAGCGAGCAACGGCACTGCCGATATTGGAAGCACAAATAGCTAGTACTTCAATTTCGTTTCCTTTATGCGGAAAAACTTGAGACCTTCCAGCAGTAGGAATGCATCCTCTTGGAACAATATATGGGACCAATCTGGAAGAACGAAGCATATAGCTAAAGCCAGGTTTGAAATATTGCTGTGGGCTTCTTAATGCCGATCTTTGGTTTCCGTTTCTATCAGTAAAGTTCTTTAATTCATAGCCATCATTTACCCACCATACCTTCATTTGTATTGGAGAATACCACGGAATTGCCTCCTCGGTTTTACTAAAATATTGCCATTTTTCTGAATCTACAGGGACTTCCCAAAAATTTCGCAAAAATCGAAAGTCATCACCCGTTTGAAGTCCGACTTTGACATCAGCAACAGAAGGATCAATAGGCGGTAATGAAATTTTGTGTAACACATTTGTATCAACCCAATAGCAGTATGGTGTTCCAATCAATTCTCTGAACGTCTTAGGATTAACGATAAACCTTTCAGTACTCATTTGGGGCGTTTGACACATTTGAATTAATGTTGTTTGTTTGTCTTCTCTATTTACAAGTCGAAAATATTGCGCATATTTCTTTCCTTTTGAGATTGTATAGGCAGCTGTCTCAACCATTGCATCCAGAACACCATCTCCTAGATCCGCACAAAATTCTATTTCTGCATCGATGCCAAAAACTTGCTCTCTAAGTCCAGCCATTGTAGAAAGAAATAATGAAGTACGGCTCGTTATAGCTCCAACGATTCCACTTTCATCAGTCATTTGAATAGCACGTTCAATAAAATTTGCAAGTAAATCGCCTTTGGTTCGAATATAGTTTCTTTCAATATATGCTTTTGAGTTTAAGGAAGCCTCACCAAATGGGGGATTCATCAACACTACATCAAACCGCTTTTGACAAAGATCAATAAAGGCAAATCCTTTGGCTGCATCATCTGCAAAGAGTCGTTTCTGCCCATTAACAAATTCCGCCTGCTCTGAGTAAATATTCAGAGCATCTAAAATCTTGTCTTCTGCTGTATTCCAAAAATCTGAGGTCAACAAATGAGTTTCAGTGACTAATTTGTATTCACGTTTCGGAGCACATCCAGGCAAAAAATATTCATCTTGCTTCTGGATTTCTAATTCTTTATTGAAGATATCCCTAGATTTACTTATAGATGTCTTTATTTCCTCCTCAATTTTGAGTAACGTTCCTGCTTCACCAGCTAGTTTCATTTTATCGAAAATAGTTTCCACAAGTTGTCCCAAAACAGAAGGATTCAACTTGGAAGCAAACTCATTAAGCATCTCCATCTCACAAGGCATCGGCTCAGCACAAACAATATTAGATTTTCTAATTGTTGGACGCTGATTTGGTTTAATCCCCATTTGATGCCAAGAGCGTTGTGCTCGTTGCCAAAGCGAAAGTCCGGCAATTTGGACGGCCCGAGGATCAATATCTACCCCATGAATATTATACTCAATAATCAATTTCGGGATAGATATCTTGAATTCTTCAAAATTTGAATAGGTTGTCTGCAGAGGTTTCAGCTCACCTGAGCGCATTAAGGCATCTAATCCCATCTCGGTCTCCAAGTACCAGGCTTCTTCATAGATTTTCTCAAATAAATCAAATGCGTAAAGACCAAAGTGCATGGAGCCGCATGCAGGGTCCAACATTCGAAGTTCCCTCGGATCTTTAGGGTGTCGAAAAGGAATATAAACCGGTTTCCTTATCAGCTCTTCCTGAGAAAAGTCTTCGTAGCTTTCGGTGTATTCTTCTGGGGGCATTTCACCCTTTGACAAAAATATCTCTGTAGGTTTTCGTACAAGGTAGCGGCAACTATCTGCTAAAGCAGTTTTTCCCTTGGTCATGTCGTACCATATTTGTCCTAATGTATTATCGGTTAAAAATTCTACCACATAGCGAGGGGTGAAAAACTGATTGCGAACCGCCATTTCACGACTATTTCGCGGCGCTCTCGAAGCAGCACGCATGCAATCTATTTCATCTCGTCCATTCCAGAACTGGTAAATCCAGCCGATTGTTTCATCTTCCGCCCATAGATGTTCGATTTCATAATGATTGATCTTTTCAAGGAGTGCTAACAATGCTGATTCGCGTGGAAAGAGTTGCCCCTGAAGGCTGTAGCGATCAAAAAGTGCCGCAAGATCAAAGCTGAATTCATCAAAAAGGCTAAACAAATAACATCTATATGAGTCACCTGTTTCACCTAAAGCGGTTCCTGCTAAACTTTTATAAAGTTTAAAGCCTTTGGAACTGTATCCTTTGGAGATAGATTCAAAAAGAAAATCACGTGCTTCTGCCATGCGTAACGCACATAGACGGTTAAGAACTGTAAATGCTTGCTCTCGAATAATACGATCAATAGCTTGTTTTGTACGCTCTTTATCGGATTTTCCAGGAATGGATGTAACATAATGTGCCAAGTTCTCTCTTAATATTATAGCGGTTTGCTGGCCTCTATTATCCAAAAAAGCAAGAGACTCAACTAAAGAAACAGATCCATTTTGAGGATCCAAACCGTAGTTTGCCTGAAGCTGACGCGTGAATTCTTCAGTTAATATTGCCCTGGATTCCGAAACGAATTTTTGCAAACGATTACGAGTGCCTTGATCAAATGCCACGCTATTATTCCCCCGTGTTGTTATTGTCAGTGGAGTTAATTGTAAGCTCAAATGCATGTGCAAATTGCAGCTCTCCACGAATCTGCTGGAGCTCATTTATCAGTTCATCTAAGGTGTCGATTGAGGTTATGCAACGCTGAGGATTCACACAATAGACAATTTTCTTATCGCCTGATGTTTTTGCCTCTTCCTGTTTTTCTTTGAGTCTTTCTTGAATCCGCTGCTGCCCAATACGTTGAACACTTTGTTTAAGATCATTTAACTGATTTTGAATATTATATTCCTGGTTTACCAGGGCACGAAGTCCAGAGATATCTTCAGTATTTGAGATTCTTAGGTTTTCGAGGTCCGTCAGTAAATTGTTCTGCTCTTGTATAGTGAGTTCTTTCCATTCAACAATACGGATTAGATCCTTTTCACCTTCTTTGATACGATTCTGCTGTTCAATTTCCATTTTTTTAGATGTATCTCTTACACGTACTTTTAGATATGTGAGTGAAGAAGCAAATTCGGAGCTATAATTGAAAAAATCCATACTTGCCAGACGCGCCTTAAGTTGATTAATTTCATCAACAAGTTCTATTTTGAGCAGTCCTGGCGTACCACTTTCCGGAAGGAGGTCGATTTCGCTAAGATGACTCAGTAACTGTCGTAATATATCTTCAAGGCCCTCGTCAAGAGATTGTTTCAAATTTGAAGCCCACTTCAAATTTGCATAGAGTGTTGATTCATCGCTGCCAATCCTACGTGGCGCATCCGAAGCATCATTGAAAAGAATGTCCGCTATATCTTGACTAAGGATTTCAAGACGTTCCATTCCTGGCAAATTCATAGATTTCAGCTTTTCGGGCAATGAACCATATGAATGTTGAAGCTGAGGGAGCAATTTCATGGTTGCTTTGCTAATCTCATCCTCAATTGGAACCACCATATCTCCACTAAGTTCAGTCAATCTTTCTGAAGCTTTTGCCAAGAGTTGCATTCCAGGACGATCATTTCGAAGGGAAATACCAACAGTTTTGAAGGTGTTATTTGTTTTCAGAGCATCAATAGCCTGCTGACCATTCACTATCACGGCTCGTCCGGC
>Ga0209430_1001332_pt1 | contig 18705 bp, 14 predicted proteins | sample BarGraIncub1133A_FD_184504 | JGI IMG/M metagenome (GOLD analysis project Ga0209430, IMG submission 184504) | Arctic peat soil microbial communities from Barrow, Alaska - Barrow Graham LP Incubations 11-33A (SPAdes) (version 2) | ecosystem: Environmental > Terrestrial > Soil > Wetlands > Peat... | reverse complement strand
CTGCCTTTGCGGCAGCCGCTTTTTCCGCGGCGGCCGCCGCAGCCTCGGCAGCCTTTGCCTCGGCAGCCTTTGCCTCGGCAGCCTTTGCCGCGGCAGCCTTTGCCTTATCCGCCATCGCCTTAGCCGCCTTTGCCTCTGCCACCTTTACCTCAGCCGCAACAACCACGGCGCCACCGGCAAGTTTGACCAAATCGGGGTAAAGGGTTTGGCCAGCCTTCGGATACTCTTTCAGCAGGATGTGCAGCGTCTCGGCTGCTTTATCGTCCCGCCCCGTCGAGGCATACGCCTTCGACAACATCAACAGGACCTCCTCGCGTCGAGAAGTGGCGGGATATTCTCTCAGGACCCTTTCCAGCCAGGTATAGGCGAAAGAGTAATTTTGGGCTCGATAATGTTCCCTTGCCCGCTCCAGCATCGGTGCTTCGTCGGTTTGGGCATAAGAAGCAACCGGGCTGAGAAAAAGAATCAATAGAGTTATCAGTAGCAGTCTCCGAAGAGTGCTCATATGGAATCCCTAAGTATCAGTCACCGAAGTGTGTTGTTTTTTTAATTGTTCCAGGAGATCAGGACAGTTCTTTTGAAAGGAGATTAATGCACCCCCGGCATAAAGTCAAAGTCTATTTTAAAGAGCCGGATTGAAGGGTTAAACGAAAGTGCGCGGGGGATATCAGCCATCCGGCGCGTGTCAAGCTAGTTGTCGCCTAATCAAGCCGCTTCTTTGGTTTTATTCTCTGCCTCCAACACCGCTGCGCTGACGACGGCTTCGCGTTCCGGATTGAGAGTGACCGCACCGGCTGGGGTCCAGTCTCGAGTGTTGCCTGACCATCGGCTTGGTTTGCTTTCTTTTGCCTTGATGTAGAGTTCGTGGCGTGCCCTGAGAATGTCCCGGTCTTGGCCTGAGTGGCGTTGCGCCAGAGTCACATACCGAATCCCGCTATGACGATGTTCGAAGTTGTACCACTGGGCAAATTGCACTCCCCAGATGCGGGCTTCCTCCAGATCGGTGAACCCGCGAGCAGGGAACTCCGGACGGTATTTAGCTGTCCGGAACACCGCCTCAGCAAATGCGTTGTCATCAGAAACCCGGGGCCGCGAGTAAGACGGTTCAATACCTAGCCAATGGAGCATTGCTAGCACGGTGGTGGCCTTCAGAGTAGAGCCGTTGTCACCATGCAAAACCGGCTTTGTCTGCTCTGAATGGATGCTTTCAGCCAATGCAGTGCGCCTCACGAGATGGGCTGCATGATCGGAGTCGTCGCTGGCGTGAACCTCCCATCCGACAATCTTTCTGCTGTAAAGATCGAGGATGAGGTAGAGGTAGAACCAGCACCCGATGATAGCCGTCGGCAAGAAGGTCATATCCCAGCACCACACCTGGTTGGGAGCTGTGGCGATATGAGTCGTCGGCAGTCTTAATTTTCGTGGAGTTTTAGCGCGTCCACGGTGACCAGATTGCCCAGCGGCACGCAGGACACGGTGGAAGCTGGATTCACTGGCTACATAGCCCCCTTCATCGGCAAGCACCGGCACAATCCGAGCCGGTGGTGCCTCGGCAAAGCGCGGTTCGTTGGCAATCGTAAGAATTACGTCCCGTTCAGCATCTGACAGCGCGTGTGCGGGACGCGGATGGACGGCTTCAGGTCGCTTATCACCAACCACAAGACCATCGTGGGCCTTCCACCTCTGCAGGGTCCGCACGTCGATCCCCGCGAGTTCGCAGGCTGGTCTCAAGCGTGCGCCGGATGCATGGGCGTGCTCGACTTGCTGACTTATTTCCTGGCGATCTTCCAGACGAATTAGTCGTCCGCGTCTTCCCCGTAGATCGCCGAGAGCTTTTTTGAGAGAACCAGGAGCGCCGCGGTTTCAGCAAGGGCTCTATCCTTACGCCTAAGCTCGCGCTCAAGCTCCTTTATCCGGTGATGGTCGTGTCTCGTCTGCTGCGGAGTCGCTCGCGTCTCCTCCGGCGTTGCCAGAGCCTGCACCGCGCTGCCGCGCCACTTATCCAACTCGCTCGGATAGACACCTTGCTGACGGCACCATGCATTCTTCGCAGCCTCATCCATAGCCGCAGTCGCAATCACGGCTTCCAAGCGTGCCGCCGCCGTCCAGGTCTTATCGTTGCTCGGCGCAGCAAGTGCTTCTGAGCGCCACCGTTCCAAGGTATCCGAGGAGATTCCGATCTCCCTTGACACCACCTCGACCGGAGAAGACTCCGGCGGCAGTAACCGTGCTACTGCTCGTTGTTTGAATCCTTTTGAGTATCTAGCCATTGATCACCTCTCAGCCCCTTATATTACAAAAGGTATCGAGACGACAACTATTCTGACACGAGGGGCATCGACGCAGGCACCTGGCTGATTGGGCCACGTGCCGGACGGGCCAAGTTGTCCGGCAAGCGCCGGTCGGTGAAGGCAGGACTTGGCTTTTATGTTGGTGGAGGGGGACAAAGAGGATACTTGCCGTTGAAGAGCTAAAGGACTTTCGGTACTGTGGTCATGCTCGGCTACTTGGTGCCAGGGAACAGTCGTGGCAAAATACGGACGATGTGTTGTTGCGATTCGACAAGCGAATTGCCTTAGCGCACTGGAAATACGAGTCTTTCGTGGCTAAGGGGATCGATCTTGGCAAACGGCCGGAATTCAATGGAGGTGGCCTTGTACGTAGTGCCGGCGGATGCCGTCACGCTCCCCTCAGCTAGTACCTTACCCTCCTGGAGGCTTTTTTTTGCCTCAGGTCGCCCCTTCAGCAAATATAAACAAAAGCTAAGGTTCGCCCCCCCCCATTCCCGCCCTTTCCAGCTAACTAGCTGGAATACCGACGAACCCAATATCAACTTTTTAGCAAAAGTTTAGATTGGGATAACGGTTTGGGCGCTGACCTGACGACTTTATCGGTCAGGTCTAGCGGACTGGTTGGGCGCCATTGTAGTGTGACTTACTCAAGATCACCAAAGCTATGCCACCAAGAATGGCCAGGGATGCAAGCAAGAAACGTGCAGTTACGGACTCTCCGAGAATGATAATACCACCAAACGCAGCGAAAACCGGAACGCTAAGCTGAACGGTCGCGGCATTCGTGGCCTTCAGCGCCGGCAATACGGAATACCAGATGGCGTAACCCAATCCTGAAGCTACAGCCCCTGACGCAATGGCGTACCAAATGCCAACGATGTCTAAGTTGCCGCTTGAATTCTGCAACAAACTTAGCGCCGCTGCAAAAAATGAAGCACGCAGGAAATTTCCGGCCGTAACCCGGGTGGGATCCCCTGCTCCTTTCCCGCGCAATGAATAGACACCCCAAGCAACGCCAGCGATCAACATCAACACTGAGCCAACCAGCGGAGGTGCAGACAGGCCGGGGAGCAACAAGTAAACCAACCCTCCGAACGCAAGCATAAGCCCGACAAATTGTTGTTTGTGAAACCGCTCACCAGCCCATAAACCATGACCGATCATCGTCGCCTGAACAGCACCGAAGAGAAGCAAGGCGCCAGTCGCAGCGGTCAGGCTTATGTACGCGAATGAGAAACCGGCGGCATAAGCAAACAAGGCAAAAGCCGAAATCCAGTTGCCTCGTCCCGTGCTGTCACTGCGAACAAACCTCGCAATTGACCAAAGCACCATGGTGCCGGAAACCAGTCGAATGGAAGTGAAGTTGGCTGCGCCGATGCACGTGTGCTTAAGCGCGATACGGCATACCACCGAATTTGCGGCGAATGCGATCATGGTGAGAAGCGTGAGGAAACCAATTCGGGTCGACGACATTACATTACCTAGATGCACTATTTGCTGGTTACCCGCTGTGGCGACATAGCCTCCTCAATACCACATTAAACGCTGCCTATAAAGGCCATTCTGAATATCAACTTTATTCTATTTCTTGAGATTCGGGATTTCCAGCCTGGAAATCGTGCATGCCACATCATCTCATTCAGGAAGTGGGGGCGCAACACGGGTACCCCGGCCCTCGCCTTCCTGCACCTCTCAGCGTCCCTTGAGGCAGCACCCTGCCGCCATCATGCTCACATTACATGTACTCTACGCCCTCGCCCGTGTCCGGGGTGACATCAACGGCAAGACCATCAAATTACCGCCTCACCTCTTCGCGGGCGATCTCCCTTTCCCCAGCGAGGCCTAAGGCCACCTTCGAGGAACAACACCTGCGGGACGCCGGACGTACTTACTGGGCCTTGAGTAAGCCGCCCAACCAATGGAGAGAGCCGTCAGGTAGGAGTACAGGCAGCACTTCGTATGAACCACACCATCTCCTGAGAGTCGACATAAAAAGTCGTCCTGACGGGCAAATACGGAGCCCACACCACCTGCCATACCTCGCCCAAAGCCTCGCCGTACCGTCGGTTAGCACACCTGCTTCGGGAGCAGGGGGCCGGAGGGACGAATCCTCTCATTCCGACCATACAAATCATGGCCTTTGGCTCACGCCAAGGGCCTTTTTTTTGTAGGGCTCCGGTCCCCCTCCGGTCCGCGTAGGATATTCCTTTCCTCGCCTCGGAAAGTTTAGTTTTCCACCCTCGATCCCCCCTGCCGCCCCCGACTTGCTACGTTTTCCTTCTCCGCGAACAGCTCGCGGGAGACGTCCACCTCCGTCGACGGTACGCCTCCGTATCTGGATTGTTCCGGTCTTTCCGGTCCTATTCCGGTCCCCTACGAAAGCCCTTGGAACCTTTGTTTCTCTCCTTGGGCCATAGAGGGTCCTCTCGGCCAAAAAAATATTTCCCCCTGCCGTCGGTCAAGGGCAAGGGTAGAAACGCTCTCAGTGGCGCGCTTGGAGCTGTCGGCGGCGTTGACCCTTGCTGTCCACAGTAAGGGGATGGGGGAAACAGTGCTCGGGCGGACGCCTGATCTTCTGATCTTCGGCATTTATCCTCACACCTCTATCCGGAATTGAGCGCCGCCGTCCACGTTGCACGCGCTCAAGGTGCCGCCCATGTTCTCCTCGATGATCATTTTCGACATGTAAAGGCCAACACCCGTACCTTGGTCCGGCCCTTTGGTGGTGAAATAGGGGTTAAATATCTTGTCGATGATCTCTTCAGGAATACCGCCGGCGTTGTCGGTAATGGTCACGACGCACCTGCCTTCTTCAGTCCCTATCTCGATCGTGATTGCCGGACCAGTCACATGCTGTGTCACAAAAGCGTCCCTGGCATTTATCATGATGTTAAGAATAACCTGGGAAAATTCATTGGGGTAACCGTTCACAACAGGATCACTGGCCGCAACGACTGCGGTCCTTATCTGTTTCGCTTTTAAACTACCCTCTAGAAGAGATACGGTTTTTTCGATTATCTCAAGTATCCTGAAATCGGTCTTTTGCTTGTCCGGCCGGAAAAAATTCCTAAAGTCATCAATGGTCTTGGACATGTGATTTATCGTTTCCATCACCTTTTGGACATTGGCCTCAAGGTATTGCGTGCTGAAATCCCCCTTCTTGTAGGTCATCGCGAGATCCTGGGCGAGCAGACCCAGCATATTGAGTGGCTGCCGCCACTGGTGTGCGATGTTGCCGATCATCTCTCCCATGGCTGCTAGACGACTTTGCTGTATCATCAGCAGTTCCTTTTCACGCAGTTCATCCTGCACACTGCGACGCTCGTTGATTTCATTTTTGAGCTTCTCGATGGCGTCGCTCAGCTCCTTCGTGCGCTCCTCAACCCTCTGTTGCAGTAGTTCATTGGCCTGCTTCAACACCTCTTGCGCGCGCTTTTTCTCCGTGACGTCGAAGCCTGAACCGATGTAACCGAACAGATCGCCGCCTGTAGTCAGGCGTGGCACTCCCGTCACGGCAACCCAGCCATACTCGCCATCGCTGCGGCGCAAACGGTATTCCATGGAAAAACTACGGCGGTCCTTGACAGCCGACAAGTAGGTATCTTTGCAGTGCTCGACATCGTCCGGGTGTACCCCTTGCGTCCAACCGTCCCCCAATTCCTGGTCCAGGTTTCTGCCGGTGTACTCAAGCCAATGCTTGTTGAAAAAGGTGCAATGCGCGTCCGGTCCCCCCTCCCAAATCAAGACCGGCGCGGCGTCGGCCAGCAGGCGGAAGCGCTCCTCGCTCTCACGAAGCGCTGCCTCCGCCAGCTTTTGGTCCGTGATGTCGGTATTGGTGCCGAACCAGCGGACAATCTTGCCATCATGATCGGATACCGGCATTACTCTGGTCAGGAAGGGGCGAAAGATGCCATCCGAACCACGTAGAGGGAGAACCATATCAAAAGGTTTTCCAGTTGCGATGGAACCTTTCCACCGTTCCAGTATTTGCGGCAGCATCTCAGGATCATGGACCGACTGCCATCCCCATCCTGTCATCTGATCGAGAGTTGTCCCGGTGTATTCGTACCAGCGCTTGTTATACCAGAAAATCCCCCCATCGGGATTCGCCATCCAGCATAACTGAGGGATGTTGTTCGCGAGTGTATGGAAACGCTCCTCGCTCTCCAGCAACGCATTCTCCGTCCGCTTCCGCTCAGTGATGTCTTCGCCTGAACTGAGAGTTGCGACTGTTTCCCCTGTCTCTTCCTGCAATATAGTGTTTTTCCACGCTATAAGCCTCTCTTCGCCATTTCTGGTAAGCAGTGTCGATTCAACATACTCGAATAGTTCAGCCTCCCCTTTCATAATGCTGCGGAAAACATCTCTCACTTCTTTGCGTACAGGATCAGGGATAAAATTATCAAACCAATCCTTGCCGATTATTTCTTCCTTTTCATATCCCAGGATCTCGCAACCCTTTTTGTTTATAAGGGACACTATTCCGTCGGCGTTTATCACTATCAGGATAACTGCCGCTATTTCCAGATAATTCTGGGCCCGATCTTTTTCGATCCGAACTGCCTCCTCAGCCCGCTTCCTGAGAGTGATGTCGCTGACCAGCGCAAGAACAAGAACTCCGTTTATGGTTTCAATAAAGCTGAGACTCATTTCCAGGGGGAACTCGCCTCCGTCCCGGCGCAGTCCAGAAAGCTCAAGGAACTGGCCCGTCCGGCCGATCCTTGGCGCTTCGAAGTATTGCGCCACATGCTCTTCATAAACTTCGCGGAAGCATTCGGGGATGAGAACTGAATGGGGCTTCCCGATGAGCTCCTGCTTTGAATAACCGAACATCTGCCCGGCACGGGCGTTAACAAGCAGAATAGCCCCTGAGCTGTCGATGACGACGACCCCTTCAGCCAGCGACTCAAGAAGGGTGCGTACCGTGACATCTTCCTGGAAAAGTCCGGCGGCAAATCCTATTTGCCGCTCGATTCTCAATGCCTTCTCCTGGCCTATCTTTTCCTGGTCGATGTCGGGCATAGAGGTTCTCCTTTAAGCGGCAACGAATATTCTCCCGAATAGATTCGCTTCGTGGCTCAGCAAAGTATGGGATATTAGTTATAGAAATTGCAATTATACTGCTCGATAGGGGGGGGGGCAACTTTCCAAGCAAATATTAGATGAGGAACAGGCTGTTCGGCTAACCTCATGTCAACGCCCTTTTGGCGCGACCGGAGATACTTGCCGACAACATCCAAAGCAAAACCAAGGGCGCGGTTACCGTCATGGATGAAGGAGTCCGGGAGATGGAGGTCGGCACCACCGAGGCGAGCAGATCAGGCGAGACTTTGCGAGAAATTCTGTCACTGCCGAAGCCCCCAGCGTTCGGTAACCCCTACATACCCCCCTGCCCCGATTCAAGGGCAGGGGGAAAACATGCTCAGGCTGCTTCGTCCAGCATGGTGGCGACGCCAGCCGTGGCTCTTTTGGGCCCGTCGTCGGAGAGGTGAGCGTATCGCTGGGTCATTACAATGCCCTGATGCCCGAGCTGCTTCAGCACGCCGAAGAGGCTCGCCCCGCCCCTGATTGCAGATTTTACCGACGAAGATAACACCTCATCAGCGGCTCGGCTGCCAGTCGGTCTTCTGATTCATCTTGAGGAGGTGGCACGTCTGGCCCGACATTTCGGTGAGGCAGTGAATCTACCGGCTGAATTGCTAACGGACCTTGCACTGGCTGGCCATTGCCATGATCTGGGCAAGGCTGACCCCCGGTTCCAGACATGGCTTGCTGGTGGCAACCGGCTGGCGGCCTTGCGTGATGGTCTGATGGCGAAATCTGCGACCCTTCCCGTCACGGGTACGGCCATGAGGTTGTCACGCCTACGGTCCGGGTATCCCGAAGGAGGAAGGCACGAACTACTCTCCGTGCGGCTTCTGGAAAGCTCCGGGAATCTGCTGCGGCAGGCCAACGACCTAGACCTGGTGCTGCATCTCATCGAAAGCCATCATGGCCGGTGCCGATCCTTTGCCCCGATGGTGGCCGACGACCGCCCCGTGACCGTCACGCTGCATCTGGACGAACATAATATTTTGGAGGCGGGGTCCGCCACCGGCCTGGAGCGGATCGGAAGCGGTGTGTCCGCGCGATTCTGGCGGCTGGTCAGGCGATACGGCTGGTGGGGTCTTTCCTATCTCGAAACCTGTCTCCGCCTGGCTGACCATCGAGCCAGTGAAGCTTCCAATACTGGAGGTGACGCATGAAGAATCTCTTGTGTGGCGGGCTCGACGGTGCCAATCCCTTGCATTTCCTCGCCTCTCTAGGGGTACTGCGCCTTCTGGCCCTACGCGACGCCGATGTCGGGATGAGTTGGGAGTGGCGCGGTGGATGGCGTCCAGAATACCACTGGATTTGTGCTGAAGCAGGGGAACCAATTGACGTGGCCGCTGGCTATCTAGGGGCATGGCTTCGGGAATTGGGTAGTGTAGGGAAGGCTGACGCAACCTTGGACCGACGGATTCGCGATCTGGCCGCGGCACTCAAGAAGTTGCGGGAAGAGCGGACTGCTCTGGCGAAGGAGGCACGTTCTGCCGCCAAAAACCGCAAGCTTAGAGGGGACGATGCTAAGGCGCTGGAAATCGAATCCTGTGCCGTGCTTGACAGGGAAATTACCGAAAAACAGATCCTGGTAGAAGAGTTGCAGGGCGAGCTAAACAACTCGCTCGGGAACGGCATCGCACATCTTGGAGACATTATCGGAGTCCCGGCGCAACTGTTCCGCGTCAAGGCAGAAGCTGCGGTAGCAGCCTGGCTTGAGCCAGTAGCTGTTACAGAGCCGTGTCGAGATCATCCTCTTCTGGTTGTGGAGGCTCTGGCAGCTCATGCCTGTGATGTTGTAACCGACAGTAACGGCAAGGTCCAACCGACGCCATACAGTTTCAGCAATGGTTCCAGCGGCCAATGCCTGCTCAAGGATTTTCGCGGCTGTGCTTTGAACTCTACAGACGAAATGGTCAGCGGACTGCTGCGTGGGGAACCGATAACTTCAGGAAAGGTCACCGGCCTCAACTGGAATCCGGCCGACCAACGCTCCTATGCCTTACAGTGGCAGGACCCTTCCAGCGGTGCGGACGATGATCCGGCAGTCAATGCCTTGGCATTTGTCGGAATGTCTCTGCTGTCCGCCATACCAGTGGGATCGAATCTGGGTGCTATAGGGTGGGTTATGGCGCGGGGTGAAAACGGTTTCGTTTGGCCGATCTGGGTCGAGGCCATTGGGCTGGAAGAGGTGCGCGGTCTTCTTGGCATCATACCAAGCCTTGCGAAACAACCACAGGACATCGCCCCCATGGGCATCCATGTCCTGATGAAGTCCGCCCGGATCAACCCCACCGGCAAACGAAACTTCTTCGCCCCGGCCAATACGCTGTAATTGCAAGTATATTGTGGGCCAATAAACGCACCTTATGCAGTTTTCCGGGGCACTCTCCGGCCTCATTGAAGCATCTGAGTTGCAAGGGTAGTGGCATAGGTAGTTCCAAGTTTTCCGGGTTATTATCGGCCGGCCTCATTGAAGCCATTCCTTGATACGGATATGGGTAAGAATTTGCACTGTTTTCCGGGGCATTGTCGCCCCGGCCTCATTGAAGCAACTGATGCAACTCACAACGGCGAGTGTAATCGGTGTTTTCCGGGGCATTATCGCCCCGGCCTCATTGAAGTTGGAAGAAATTCAAAAAGAAGATACCGGAACAGCAGGTTTTCCGGGGCATTATCGCCCCAGCATCATTGAAGCAAGGTCTGCATAGCATAAGCGGTACGTCCGACTGGGGTTTTCCCGGGTATTATCGCCCTGGCCTCATTGAAGCCCGTACTTGGCGACCGGAACTAACCCGGGAATGTTGCGTTTTCCGGGGCATAATCGCCCCGGCCTCATTGAAGCGGATACATGGAAGGCGAACCGCCATTCCAAGCCACGTTTTCCGGGGCATTATTGCCTCCGGCCTCATTGAAGGGGTTTTATCTTATTGAAAACCAGAGCCGCCTGGTCGCGTTTTCCGGGGCATTATCGCCCCGGCCTCATTGAAGCGCGATCTTGTTCGTCAGGGTGCACCAGCAAGCGTCCGTGTTTTCCGGGGCATTGTCGTCCCGGCCTCATTGAAGCCCGACCGTTTGCGTCATGCCTTTTTCGCAGGTGCCGTTTTCCGGAGCTTATCGCCCCGGCCACATTGAAGCAACTCATATTCAATGCCTTCGCGTTGCATAGGGGCGGTTTTTCCGGGCACTATCACACCCGGCCTCATTGAAGCAGCCAATAGGGCCAGTCCTCATCACTTGCATTGATTTGTCTTACCGGGGCGCTATCACCCCCAGCCTCATTGAAGGATGACGGAGGTTCTGATCACCGAACGGCATTTCAAAGATTCCGCGACAATTGCCCCGGCCTCATCGAAGCATCGTTGGCTTACCGCCTGGCTTACAGAAAGTGGCACCGTTTACCGGGGCGTTATCGCCCTGGCCTCATTGAAGATAGCAATGGTCTGGTATTGTCTAACTGCCACCTGGATATTTCCCGGGGAATTATTTCGCCCCCGGCCCCATTGAAGCTGGTTAACCATAATATGGAATTTATTGTTAAGGGCATTTTCCGGGCCGAAGTTACCATCTGGCCGGTGGCAGCCTAGATCCCCTCGGCCTCACAGTTCAGGCGCTTTATCTCCGCCACGACTGTCGCGAAGGATCCCGACCACGGGGATAGCCTGCTTCTTCCTTGCCAGCTGCACCCGCAGGGCTGAGCGATCTCGGAATCGGGAAGTACGACAGAGGGCGCGGCCGGCTGTTGACTCTCAAAGGTTCTCTCGCTCTTAAACTGACGCGTAGGGTCGTCCGGCCCGACGGTGGGGGCGGAAGGTGAAAGCGGTGACCTTTTGGTGACAGCCTCGTCCAGTGTGTGAGACCTCCCAGTCAGGTCCGGTCGGACCCTCCTCGTTCAGTCTCACCCTGATGACTTGATCCTCCCCACATACGGTCCGTCACGGTCCCGCTCTTTGTGTATTCCGCTGTGTCTCCCGCGATCCTCAGATCGTCGGCAATCCTGACGTTGGAAGCCTGCCCCTGCATCTCGCGCCGGGTAGTTCGCCCTAGGCGACTCGAAGAACTCCATCCGGTGGCAGGGGTGGGGGGCCTTCATCATCATAAAGCAGCAGCAAACAGGGCTAATGCCTATGGTAAACCGCCCCATGGACTGAGAGAGCCGTCAGGATGGTCATCAGGAAGGCGCACGGGCAGCACAGCCCCAAACCATACTGTTGGCATATGAACCGGCACGCAAAGTCGCCCCACGGGGCAAATATGAAGCTTGCTCCGCATGAGGTAGCTCCCGGGAAGCCCCGCTCCCTCCCGAATACTACGCATCAGGCTGAAGACGGTAACCCCTGCCCCACCCACTCGGTTCGCGCGAAAGGTCGCGCTCCCCTCCAGTGCGCCTTCCAAAAGAAAAGAGCCGAGAACCCATTAAAGGATACCGGCTTTCTGTCTGTTCAATTTTCCATAGCACCCGCCCTGGAGGTTGCACCAGAGGTTGCATTAGCGAACAAGGCGCAAAAAAAGGCTAGCCATAATCGGCTAACCTATTGTTTTTATTGGAGCGGGAAACGGGATTCGAAGGCCTCCAAGCCAAAAGCGATAGCTTTAAAATACTACCAAATGTCAATACATTATAGATATTTACCTGAATCTTAAGGGTGTCTAAAGTCCATTACAGTTCAGCTTAATTCAGGCAAAGTTATCGAAGATAGCAACAATTCGGGTGCAGTGTGGCTCCCCAGCGCGAAGGCTCCGGCGCTCAATCAATCTAAAATCTTAGAATATAGTTAAGATTCGGGATGAATTGGGCCTTTATCTGTGGTGCTTTATTGCAATGGAAAACACAAGGGGGCGGTGCTCGTCGCACCGCCCCCAAATTCTTCCGAATGGCAAATTCCCCGGGGAATTGCCCTCGTAGAACTTAATTATGAATTTTACGACGTTTGCCATAGACTGCCAGTCCGAGTAATCCTACGCTGAGCAGCATCATGGTACCGGGTTCCGGGACCGGCGAGGGAGCTCCGGGAACTGGCACGACCTCACCATTATTATTAAACTCAAGGCCACCGTTCAAGCCTGGACCGCCGTTCCCGTAATTACCAAGGGGACAGACGTTACTTAGGACGTCGGTATCCAGAGTAACAGCACCATTCTGCGCTAGGAACCTGCCGTTAGGATCTGTCACTCCGGTGGTAAGGGTGATGCTCGTGAGTGCGAGGAGATTACCTTCGAACGCAGTGGAGGTGCCAAGGGTCGCGGAACTGCCGACCTGCCAGAACAGGCCAGCATCGCTGCCGTTATTCGAACCGGGATTAATAAAATTAACTACCGAACTGCTTGCGGTCGTGAGTGTGCTCCCGATCTGGAAAACCCAGAAGGCATTGTTTGCGCCCTGGGCGTCGAGAGTGAGTGTTCCTGTCAACTGAGCCAAGGTGTCAAAGTGATAGACGCCGGAAGTGAGTGTGAGCCCACCCAGATCCTGACCAGTTAGGTTGAAATTGAACGGCATGCCTGCCAGGCCATTGTAAGCAGTTGTATTGTCAGACTGAGCTTGCCCCGCAACCGCATCGGCTGTGTGTATCGTGCCAGGTGGTGTCACTATTCCCGGAGGAAAACCAGTGACCGCACTACCTGGCGAGACGCCGACATTTCCCTGAATGGTGGTAGTGCCCGTATTGGTCACCGTTGAGCCAGCCAGAACTGTAAAGCTGTCCGCCGTGCCTAGAATTGATGTGGCCTGCCCTGGGAATGGGGCGCAAAGAAGAGCAGCAAAAACAGTGAGTGTCAGTAGGGCTTTAGTGCCGAAACATTTGTTTTTCATACCCACCTCTGAATTCATTTCGTTTTAGGTTGTGTCTCTTCTCAATCCTCAAGCAAAATACATACCCACAAAAAATACTTTCTAATTATCAAAGACTTACACTTTTAACTGGCAATATCTGTTGTAGATGTTGTAAAGGAAACCGTCAGAGGGGGGGACTCAATAGCATCAATTTGATCAATAATAGATGTATTTACAGGCGGTTACAGTTGATGGAGACAACAGCCGAGGGGCGGGCTGAGAGTGTCGAGATATTTTACACTTGGGGAGCATTAAAGGCAGGTATGGCCACCTTTTGCATGAAGCCTTCCTTAACGCACCAATTCTTCATTTACACCATAGATCCCCCCTTTCATGAACACATTCCAAAAATCTAATCAATTTACATCAATCGATTCCCGCAACATCCTGACAGTGAAGTGTTCATAATAAATTCTGCCCGTGACCGTCCCGGTAGCGTGCGGAGGCCGGGTGCGCCCGGAGCAAGTGGCCGGGAGGTTTCTAGGTCTGAAGGCGAGCGTATTCAAGCCGTAAAGCTGAGCGATAGCAAAGCGCCGAGGACTCTACCCGATATGAAGTGGCCCTTTCTTCAAAAGTTTCGAATATTCTTTATTCAACATATGATATTGTTGGCCACTATTCTCAAATTTTCCAATAAATCTCCGGAGGTTTTATGCTAGCTGTCGAGAAATGGGCACAAGGCAAGAGTCCATTTATTGCCCTGTTTGCTCCTATGGCAGCTGCCTTTGCGCGTGAAATCCCAGAAATCCTGAAATATCAGAAAAAACACCGACTTCTTGCACATACTTTTTCAGTTCCCCCCCTGTCATCCTGGTATGCACTTTACCGCTCGCCCAGCCTGTTTTGTATGCCTTTTATTGAAATGATTTCTGAAGGTTCTCCATTCGCTCAAAACTTGCTTGCGTTGGGCACTACAATGTTTGACCTCTCCCGCAACCCGGAAAAGCTTGCAAACTTGAGTTTAACTCCTGAGTTGCTCAAAGAGGGACAACAATACTGTGATGAACTTCTCCGTATGTCATTCACAGAGTTTCAAGACGATTTAAAAGACACCCCGCTTGCTCCGAGTATACGAGCCAGTGTCCAGCATTACATGGACAGTCATGAAACAGAACTTGCGTTCTTGTTCCTTGTGGCTTTCCCTTGCTTGCTTCTGTACAAGGAATGGCCCTCCGAGTTATATAGCAATGCAAGCCAAGGCGACACTAATGCAATCCACAAGTTACTGCGTCTTGCCCCCTTCTTACTTCATGATCCGACAATTGGCCAAGAGATTCAGAAAGTACGTATTAATGGCAAGCAGTCCGTTTATGAAAACCTGCTAAATGCACCCTTAAAACCGATCAAACTCAAACTGACCAACAGGGGCATCAAAGACATGTTGGCTGGTTTGATTTCTTTAATGGCTGAAACATTGAAACAGCCACTCACATCAACTGACATTAGAGACCTCTTTGATGCTGTGGCCCAAGATGCAGACAAACGTGATATAGATACCAGCCTTCCCGAGAGCCAGGAAGCATATTCCAAGGTTATCCAGCGAAACCGCCCTGACTGGGCACCCCTTCTGAAAGCCGGACAGATAAATCTGAAGTAGTGTCCGGGTAGTTTCCCCTACGGCATGGAATCATCCAAGAAAAATCATCCTTGGAGGTTCTATGGACAGCAACAAACACCCTATCACCAGCGACACTGAAACTAAGTCCGAAAGTACTCTTCAAACTGCGAAAGCGTCCGCCGACTTGGCGGGGTTTGCCGGCACTGCCGGCATCCTTGCCGGGTCTGCGGAACATTCGAGCATGGCGGAACCTGTAACACGCCATGCGCTAATACCACTTCTCGATAATTTTCAGTATCTCCTGTGTGGCTTTGACTCCCTCGATCTCGGCCTCTTCGTAGAATGGGGAACCGATTGGCCAGTAGTTCTCAAGGCTCTGCAAGGTTTCAAGGAGAAAGCACAGAAGATCGGCGAATTTGTCGAAGACATCACACCTGACAGGAAATGCGTCTTTTTTCCTAATGGCAAGGGTGACAATTACTCCTTCCACCTTCAGTTCCCCGAATTTCATCTCTACATAGCCAAGTCAGAAAAGTTCGGAAACTCGCCCAACGTCTACCTTTCCATCAACTCGGAAACGATGTGGAACAAAGGAGTAGACCACGCGCTCAACTTGGTCAAAGAGGATTTGAGATATTTCGGCGGCAAGATAGATAGCATCCTTCCGAGCCGTCTTGATATCTGCGCTGATTTCAAACTATCCCCTGGCCTCACCCTCCCCTTCATTGAAGAACATACCGTCTGCCGAAGTCGTGATCTAAGGCCCATCATTAAGGGGGGAACCTTGGAAACATGTTATTTCGGATCCCCTGCCGCACCAATCCGCCTTCGCATCTACGACAAAGGGAAAGAGGTACTTAAAAAAGGTGAAAAGCTCTGGTTTGCCGATCTCTGGGGAACTAGCGACCTTGAAAATATTTGGCGAGTGGAATTCCAACTGCGAAGACCAGCATTAAAACAGTTAAAGATCAACGATTTTGAAGACCTCTGGCAAAGACCGGGGGGAGTATGGAACTACTTGACTGGTGAATGGTTCTCGCTCCGTCTGCGGGACAATGACAGGCAGGATCGGCGCACCATCCATCCTTGGTGGCAAGAGGTGCAAGCCTGTGGCGAGCGGCTAGGAAAAGACATCAGAATACGGCGGGATTTCAGCAGTAATTCCCACGCATCAGCGTTATTTTTCATTTCCCATATTGCCGGTTGCCTCCCTTCCTTTGCGGTCAGGGTCAAAACAAGGGACTATAGGGAAGCCATTCTTTCCCTTGGCAAGGCGCTTTACGAACATTGGGGAAAAAGAGATTTTGACGGTGAGGTCATCAAGCGCGCCATAAAGCTCGGCCAGGTAATCGAAAGCACCGGGGGTGCTCATGGAACCGCATAACCATGAACTGCTGACGGTGGAACAGTTCGCCGAAAGGATGCAGGTGTCTCGAACCACTGTCTTCGGCTGGCTGAAAAATGGGGTGCTTCAGGAAAGCGTCCATTATTTCCGAGTAGGTCGAATCCTCCGCATCTGCTGGCGGGAAGGCCTCTTCCTCAACAGCCAGCAGAGGCCGGTTTCGGAGGATGAAGACACGCCTACGCCAATGATGCCTAAACGAAGTGAGCAAGATTCACAGCGGGGCAAAGCCCCGGTCAACAGCCCTCTTTTGACTTTCGGCCGGGGCAACGCACCGGGCGTTAACCTTGACTATTGATAATTCGAACGATTGGCGTTATCTTCCCCCTCGGACTAAGACACACTGAAGGGAGGGTAACGCCATGAGGACATAAAATGAGAATCAAAACAGGCAATCTCGCTATCGAAGCACCAATCAAGGAAACCGGCGCCATCAAACGGCGGAAAGGCTCTAAAAAGCTCTACGTCGATTTCTACTACTTCGGCCAACGGATCACCCGGTCAACCGACCTTGACGACACCCCCGCCAATGAAAGAAAGGTTCGCAGCTTCCTTAGCAAGATCGCAGAGCGGATCGAAGACGGCACTTTCAAATTCGCTGAGGCGTTCCCAGGTTGCATCGGATCAGGAAAAAGCACACTTCACCCAGAAGGAAGGAAGGGAGTACCGACCGGAACCGCATCAGGTTCTATTCGGCGACTACACGAAAGAATGGATGAAAACAATCTATCCTTCCTTCGGCTCCCCGACCAAGCGGAACGACTACCGGGAAGCAATCGAAACCCGGATTCTTCCCTACTTCAAAAGCTTCACCTTCTACCAGCTCACCGGCACAACAGTTTTCAAGTTCACCGAGTCGCTGGTAAGGTTAAAAGGGCAAGACAAGGGAAAGCAGCTTTCTACGGCAAGAAAGGTCAATCTTCTGATTCCCTTCCGAGCCATCTGGAACGATGCTTGTGACCATTACCGTTGGCCACTAAAAAGCCCCTTCGATAACCTGAAAAAGAAGCTGCCGAAGACAGAGAAGAAAGAGCACACCGTCATAAGACTTCCCGACTGGCTCAAGTTCCTTGACAACTTAGAAGAGCATTACCGCCCCATTGCGGAAATCATGATCTTCACCGGCATGATCGCTTCCGAGCTGGGAGGACTGAAACGGGAAGACATTCAAGGCGATTACATCAACGTCCGAAGCTCCTATGTCCTCGGGGAAGAAAAGAAGAGCCTCAAGACCGCTTTCAGAAAAAGGCAAATCTTCATCACCCAAGCCATGCGGGAACGGCTGCAAACCATCCTGAACCGATCATCTTCCCCTTACGTCTTCAACATGGAGGACGGGAAGAGATTCAACAGCAGCCGGTTCAGTAAAATCTGGAGGAAGGCCGTTCTACTGGCAGGAATCCCTTATGTGACCTCTTACTCTGCCCGGCACTCCTTCGCGGCCTGGAGCCTCATTATCGGCGTTAATCCGCTAAGGCTGGTTAGCCTTATGGGACACGCAAGCAAACAGATGGTTTATGAGGTGTACGGGAATTACGTGGAAGGCCTGGAAGATGATGCGGAGGAAATGCTTGATTACTTCGGGAAAGACTTCGTTCTGCCTAGAAAAAGGATATCCCCGGTTCCTCTTAGGGACAGTACCGGGGACAGTCAATTAAATTCCATTCTATCTACTGGAATCTTATAAGTAATATTGGAGCGGGAAACGGGATTCGAACCCGAATCATAACTCCGCACAAAAAGATCAGAACGTAAATAACACTAACAATTTCAACACGTCGCCACGGATTTCTGTTCGGTCTTGAGTCCAAAAAAGTCCATCAGAATGCAAGAAATACCATTTGATTAGCGAAAGAAAAGCGAAAGAAATGAAAAAAAAAGGGCGCTTCAGGGTATTCCGTGGGTGACGGGGTAAAGATCGAGACCTCCCAAGCGAAACCAGATCATGATTTTGAAGAATTCAGGATTTCGAAAACCGCGTGCGGCGATCTTAATTGCCTCCACCCTGGAGTTAATCCCTTCACTGAGAGCATTGGTTACACGATGGGTGAAATAGTTGAGCACCAGGCTCAGGCGGCACTTCAGCATTTTGGCGACCTGCACCACTGGTTCCAGGCGACAGTGTGTCGCCCAGAAGTACCAGCTTTTCCGGTGGAACTTGGCAGCTGAAAGGCGTTTGTAGTGCCAGAGGCGCCGTAGGTTCTCTTTCAGTGCCCAGGCCCTGGCCGTCTTCAGGTCGCTGTTGCGTAAGATATAGAAGACATCCCAGTACTTGCGAGGTACTTTTTCCTTGCCATAGAGCCACATGTAGCGGGTTCGCGCCAACCGGCCATCCCCTTGTTCGGCAAGAGCCTTGTGCTCCTTGCGTCGCACTTCGTCTACCGCGTGCCATGTGCTGCATGATGTGGTACTGTGGAGGCGCTCTGGCCGCTGCCGGGTGTTACGTCCTTCTCTCTTCCATAGAGCCTAAGTCCTTTCGTCCCGCGAACCTTCGGGTTGCTTCCTGACACCACCCCTCAAATACCGCGGCACAATAAGCATGTAA
>Ga0209430_1001330_pt1 | contig 18733 bp, 17 predicted proteins | sample BarGraIncub1133A_FD_184504 | JGI IMG/M metagenome (GOLD analysis project Ga0209430, IMG submission 184504) | Arctic peat soil microbial communities from Barrow, Alaska - Barrow Graham LP Incubations 11-33A (SPAdes) (version 2) | ecosystem: Environmental > Terrestrial > Soil > Wetlands > Peat... | reverse complement strand
TTCGGTTCCAAGGAATGGATAGCGGTGGGCGGCTCACCCTTTCCGCACAGGATTTCCACCTGCTATATCTTAGGCGCTTTCTTGGCGCTCCACCATTCACTATTCACTAAGCCGTTGACTTTACTAATCCTTTGACCTTAACTAAGCCGTTGACTTTAATCTTAATCTTACCCATTAAATATATTATGACAGCTAAGTTGTAATTTTACCAGTACTTTCAGTAATTTTTTCAGTTTGAACAATCTTGAGCTTGTCTTTTTTGTACTGCGGTGTTTTATGAGTCTCGCTAGAAATAATACATTTCTTTGGGCAAGCCTCCACGCACGCATTACATATTACGCATCTGAACTGATCAATCTCCCAAGATTTCTCTTCTTTATTAACTACAATTGCATCAGCTGGGCACTTCCTCTGGCATATGCCACAGAAGATACACTTATCTATATCACAACCTGCGATCTGACCCCTTGTGTTTTTAAATGGCTCTCTCTTTTCAAAAGGGTACAATCTCGTTGCAGGTTTTGACACCAAATTTTTAAATATGTTCCCCATCATCTTAAACATATCTTTAACCTCCTTATCTCTCAGTACAGGATATACACGGGTCAATGGTCAAAATAAGCAATGGAACATCTGAAAGCTGACTTCCAGGTAGCATTTTCATCAATGAAGGGATATTTGCAAATGTAGGAGTTCTAAGTCTAAGTCTCTCCAAATTTTTAGTACCATTTGCTCTTAAATAATATAATACCTCTCCCCTTGGCTGCTCAACTCTGGAAATTACCTCTCCCTTTGGTGGCATTCCCTTTACAGGAACCAAATGCTCACCCTCAGGTATCTTGCTTATTGCCTGCTTAATAAGATCAATTGATTGATAAATCTCTTTAAGTCTGACATATGTTCTTGCATAGTTATCACCATCATTGTGTAGAACTGGTTCAAAATCTAGCTGCCCATATGCCGAATACCCAGTAGTTCTCAAATCCATGCTGATTCCACTGGCTCTGGCCATTGGACCAACTGCACAAAGCTCTATAGCATCAGCTTTAGTGAGTATCCCTCTGCCTACAAGTCTATGCTTAACCGTATAGTTATTTAAGAAAACAGATTCAACTTGCTCTAAATCATGCTTTATCTCATCAATTGTGAGGTTAATTTTTACCATTTGTTCTTTTGAAAGGTCACGTCTTGTACCGCCAATGGCATTAGCTGATATAACAACTCTTGCGCCAGCTGTTTCTTCCATTATATCCATAACCTTTTCTCTATCTCTCCACACCTGCATGAAAAGACTTTCAAAACCAAAGGCATCAGCCAAAAGTCCCAACCATAACAAATGGCTATGAATTCTGTGGAGCTCAGCCCAAATAACTCTTAAGAACTTTGCTCTGTCAGGAACCACAATATTCATTAGTTCTTCGATTCCCTGACAATAGGCCATAGCGTGCATTACACTACAAATTCCGCATACTCTCTCAACAATATATACATTCTGAGTAAAATCTTTGGTTTCAGTAAGTTTTTCAAGACCTCTATGCACATAGCCAATAGCAGGTATTGCTTCAACAATTTTTTCATCTTCCATAACGAGCCTGATATGAAGGGGTTCTGGAAGCACAGGATGCTGTGGTCCAAAAGGAATTATAGTTGAACTCATAATTACTTACCCCCTCTTTTTTCAACAGTTATTTGACGTCTGAGCATTGGTGAATCCAGTTCTTCTTCTGATAATAGCATATGTCCACCATAATCTATCGCTATATCAGTAACATTTACTCCAAACAATTCCTTAATCTCGTTTTCAACCAGCACTGCACATAAAAAGATCTTAGAAATGCTTGGAACAGCTTCGCCCTTATTGAAAGTAACTCTGTAATTCTTCATCACATAGTCTTTATCAAAGTGATAAATAATATCAATAGTCTCATCACCATTATCTGCGCATGTAGCAGTAATAAATCTATAACCCTCATACTTGCATTTTTGAGTCTCAGCAAGTAATTGATCAATTGCAATTCCCTCTAAATTTTCAATCATATTCCTCTGCCCTCGTTCTTCATTAATTCTGCCTTCTCGTCCAGTTTGCCAATTCCCTGAACTATTCCATCTATTATGGCCTCAGGTCTTGGGCAACATCCAGGAACATATACATCCACCGGAATTACATTATCTATGCCGCCGATTATATTATAACACTCTTTAAATATGCCCCCTGTGCTGGCACACGCTCCAATAGCTACAACAACCTTCGGATCTGGCATTTGGCTGTATATATTTTTTAATACATGTGCGCCTCTTTTATTAGCAGAACCTGTTACAAGCAAAATATCTGCGTGTTTGGGATTACCAACATTAACTATTCCCAATCGCTCAGCATCGTACAATGGAGTGAGGCATGCTAAAGTCTCAATATCGCACCCATTGCAGCTTGTACAGTCATAATGTATAACCCAGGGTGACTTTTTCCTTGATTTGCTTATTATACCCATACAATTCACCTTTCTTATTGTAGGATAGATTTTCTTAAAATATCCTGAAAATCTCCAACATATTTATTTATTCCAATTTTTAAGGAATTAGATACATCCAAACTATATTTACTAGTGCTGCTCCAATACCTGCAACCCAAGTTACTTTTACCATCCACTGCCAAGTTACTCTGGCACTAATATTATCTAAAACTATTTCAAAGAAATAGCAAATTAATGCTATTATAATACCTACCCACAAAGGTTGTGCAAAAAACAATGTAATTAAACCTAAAAGCAGTACCAAATCAAACCAATGTGTTAGTTCAATCAATGCTAACTGCGAACCTGAAAACTCAGTTGTCAAGCCCTTTATCAGCTCTTGGTGCCCATGATGTGAAGTTGCAAAGTCAAATGGAGACTTTCTTAACTTTATTGTCAAAACATACAAGAAGGATAAAAACACCAATGGCAGACTGTATAATAAAGGCTTATCATGTTGAAATACAGCTGAAATCATAAAGCTTCCTGTGGTTTTGTATACGCCTACTACCATTAAAAGTAGCACAGGTTCATACGCCATCATTTGCATAATTTCTCTCTGTGCACCAATTTTACTATATGGGGAACGAACACTCATTGCTCCCATTATTAGTGAAACAGCAGAAAAAGCAAGAACAAACATCAACATTAGTAAGTCCTGTTGCAAAACAAACATAACTAATGCACCTATTGCAAATAATAAATGCCCTAATACATACACCATCTGTGTTTGATTAACTGCAATCCCTTGTTTACCGATAAGCTTGAAGAAATCATAAAAAGGTTGAATTATCGGAGGGCCAAACCTATTTTGCATTCTAGCGGTTATCTTTCGGTCAATACCAGTCAATAACCCACCAAGCAAAGGAGCAGCTATTATGGCAATAAAAGCTATTAATAAATTGTTTATGCTCATAATCCAATCACCACCCCTAACATAATAACCATCAATGCGCCTGCAACAATATTAACCCATAAAGTGAGTTGCTTTTCTCCAAAAACAGATTCCATGTAATAATTTCTAACTACAACGCTTTCTATTTTGTCACCGGGGCCAATAAATTCAATACCCTTGTAATCATCATCAACATTGTTACCACATAAATATGGTGGCTTCATCCTGCTAGGCTTAATTCTATTAGTAAAGAAAGGTATAGTAACCATCAGAGCCAATATTATTATGAAGAACAGTATTGAAGCAAAGCTTCCGTAAACTGCTTCATCAGCCTTTTTAAGCAAAATCCCCATACCTGTTCCAACAAGCTCCTGTTTGTCAGCTATCTTAAATGATATTACCTGCGGTCTGATAAACTGATTGTACAATGGAACAATACCCATACTTGCAGCCATAACAAAAGTTATTAGCATAACTAATGCCGCTTTCATTGAGACTGTCAATTTTTCCAACGAATACTTCGGCTTATACGACATAGTCAAAATAATTCCAATCCATTTTGCCCAAAATACAACTGTTAAAGCACTACCAAGTATTATAAATAATAGCACCAAAGGCTGATGAACCGCGCTCTCTATCGCTAGCCATTTTGTAATAAGCACTCCAAAAGGTGGCAATAGCATAGAAATCATACCAATTACTGTTATAACAGTAGTAAATGGCATTATTTTGAACAAGCCCTGCATATCCTCAATATCACGACTTCCAATACCTTGTTCAATAGTTCCAACACAAAGGAATAAGAGCCCTTTTGAAACAGCATGGAAAACCATCAATAATATTGCAGCAGCAAGTGAAATTCTTGTTCCAATACCTGCGCAACAAATGATTAACCCTAAGTTTGCGATAGTTGAATACGCCAGAACCTTCTTTGCATTGCTTTGGCTTATGGCTATTGCAGAGGCGGCTACAAAAGTAAATCCACCAACTACAGCAACAAGCTGCCCTAAGATAGTTCCAGAGAATGCTGGTGAAATTCGCACTATCAAATACACGCCAGCTTTAACCATAGTACTTGAATGAAGTAATGCCGATACAGGAGTTGGTGCAACCATTGCTCCTAATAGCCAGCTTTGGAATGGAAACTGTGCTGACTTGGTAAAACCAGCCACACAAAGTAGTCCAAGCGCAACTGGCAACATGCCAGTAAATGCACCTTGCATTCCTGAAGCTGAAATAGCTTGAATTGAAAGCGTTTTTAAGCTGCAATTCACTAAAATTATTGCAATAATGAATGCCACGCCTCCAAGTGAATTGATCCACAAAGCTTTTAAACCGTTCTTAATAGCTATCTCTGTTCCATCATGGGAAATCAGCAGGAAGGAACAAAGTGTGGTTATCTCCCAGAATAAATACATCCAGGATAGATTGTCTGTCATCACTAGTGCATTCATTGCGCCTAAAAATACAAATAGTATCATAAAGAATCTAGGTTGGGTTGATACCTTTAATTTTAAGTGATGCTCATGTTCTTTCATATATCCAATGGCAAAAAATGTGATAATAGGTCCTATAATTGATACAAGCATTATCATTATTAATGATAAATTATCAATTACAAATGCTTTTTCCGGTTCATAAACCTTACCGAAAACACCAAAAATCTCAAATAAAGCCCATGGTATAAATTGTAAAACAGATAAAACAAATACTATTGCCTTCTTATGCTTTAAACCTACATATGCAATATAGCCAAACAGTAAAAGATCAAAACCCTTTATAAGCCAGCTAATTACTTCAAGTACACTCTCATCCATTTGAAAAACTATTTTCCCATCGGGAGAGTTTATCATAAGTGCAATTAATCCGCCAGCTACTGCAAAAAGAGAGAGAGTTGAAACACTCACTACAGCGGTACGCACCTTCTGATTTCTAATTGTAAAGCATAATGCTGCACTCAGTGCAGGCAACAGAATAGCTGCCAGTAATATATACCAATCCACAGCTAATTCTCCTTTCAAAATAGTTATTTAATCCCTCATATTTTTGAAAATCCTAAAAAGCAAATTTCTAATCAATCATAATTATAATAAAATATGACTTTTATCGACTTTGCTCTCACATTATCTTCCGCTTATCATTCTACAATAATTTTAAACAAAATACAATAGAAGCCCGTATTTAAAGCTTTTGATACAGAAAATTTGAACATTGTATACAATAATTTGCTATATGCTGTACTTGAACTGTTATTAGAGCTCAGAATGTATTTTGTTCTTTTATCCCGTCTATTGCTTTAATCCTGGGAAAGAAATATAATTATTGTTAATTGTACTTTAAATAGATTTATATGTATAAATTTATTATAATAGTTAGTTCTTATTTATCGGAGGATATGCGATGGAGCTATGGGGTAAGTATCAAAGTGCTATCAAAAAGCTTGTATTAATTATAATTATATTTGCAACTATATACTTTTCAATAACATATTTATTACCGTTTTTTGCACCCTTTGTTATTGCAATACTTGTTTCATATATAAATGAACCTGTAATTCGTCTCTTGGAGAAGTTAAAAATGTCGCGAAAGCTAGCTGCAATTATTTCACTTCTTGTCACGATGTCTGCTCTTGGGTTTGCGATAACTATTGGAATAATCAAAGTATTTGATGAACTAATTGTACTACAAAAAAATATAAATACCTATTCAAATGATATCACTACCCAAATAAACAGCCTGATTTACAATATAACAAATTTCTATAATGCGTTACCAGTGGAAATAACCGATACTATAACTAAGAATCTTGCATCACTTTCTGCTAAAATCACTATCCTAATTACAGCCGTTATTCAATACGCTATTAACACAGCTTCTTCAATTCCAAAGCTTACAGTATTTATTTTTGTAACTATATTAGGAACATATTTTATTAGTAGCGATAAGACGAAGATTTCCTTATTCTTTTTCAGGCAACTTCCATTTGCGTGGAGAAAGAATATGTCAGGTTTGAAAAAAGGTACAATAAAAGCCTTGATTGGTTACTTCAAAGCAATGCTGATATTAATGGGATTTACATTTATTGAGGTAAGTGTAGGTCTAGTTATCCTAAATGTGAAATATGCCATTCTCATAGCACTCATCGTCGGTATTGCAGAAGCCATACCAATTGTAGGCACAGGTGTAGTAATGATTCCATGGATTATGTGGCATGTTTTTAATGGTAATATGACTTTAGCCTTCGGTTTAGCTATTTTATATATTTTGGGAATATTGATAAGACAGATAATGGAGCCTAAAATAATAGGTAACCAGATAGGCCTTCATCCTTTAGTTACGTTACTAGCGATGTATGTAGGTCTGAAATTTCTTGGAATTCTTGGAATGTTTATCGGGCCTATAAGCATAATTATTGTAAAAAACCTTCAGGATGCAGGGATCCTAAAGTTGTGGAACGACTGATAGTCTACCAATGACAACTCTGTCATTTCCACTGAAATCCTTGTAGGTTTCAATATCATGAAAGCCTTGCTGCATAAGTACTTTGACACTCTGCCCTTGGTTATAGCCTATTTCGAAGGCTAGATACCCTCCATTAATTAGATATCTTGGCGCGATAGCAATGATCTTTCTATAAAAATCCAAACCATCTTCCCCACCATCTAGCGCAAGAACGGGTTCGTGATTCCGCACCTCTTTTTGAAGCTCTGGCATTGTTTTAGTTTCAATATATGGAGGGTTACTCACAATTATGTCAAACCTTTGCTCACCATTAAGTGCCTCAAACAAATTACCCCAGCACAGTTCCAGCCTATTTTGAACACCGTTTCGCTCGCTGTTGACTTTAGCTATACAGAGGGCATCTCTAGAAACATCGCATGCCACAACCTTGATCTCAAGGCAATAGTGAGCTAGGCTTATCGCTATGCAACCTGAGCCAGTACACATGTCCAGTACGTTCACCTTACTCCTAGCAGTATTATCATCTGCATTTTCATCGGCTTCTTTCATCTGCTGCGATATGCTCATGGCATTTACAAGCTCAATACATTTTTCCACAAGTATCTCAGTATCCTGCCTTGGAATAAGAACAGCTGGGCTGACAACAAATGGGAGAGACATAAATTCAGTTTCCCCAACAAGATATGCAGTAGGCACATTGTTTGCACGTTGCTCAAGCATGTAGTCCAGCGCCTCTAATTCGACCTTATCCAGCTCTCTATCATCGTGAGAGTACAAGTATGCCCTACCGCATTTTAAAACATGACAAAGCACAACCCCGGCTTCAAGCACCGGGGTCTCAATATTAGCACTTTTTAAAATGTCTGTTGCATAACGTAAATACTCTTTAATACTCATAGCCCATTCACCATTCACTAAAAGTTTTGACCTTGATCTTGACCTTGATCTATTAATTCAGTCGGCGAAGCAGACTTTCCATAACTTTTCACTCTTCACCATTCACTATTCACTAAAGGTTTTGATTTTGACCTTAACTAGTCTCTTGATCTTCCAACTAGTCTTTTCCCCATTCATCGCTTCCATCCTCTATCGGAATCACCTCATTAAACGCTGCTATAGCAACCTCTATTTGGCTATCATCCGGCTCTCTTGTGGTGAAGGCCTGAAACATTAGTCCAGGTGCACTAAAAACTTTGAATAACCAATTGTTCTTCTTTACAGCAAACTTGATAATCTCAAGCGAAATGCCGGCTATTAAAGGCACTAAAACAATCCTTATTAAGGCATTTATAAAAACATTGTGCCAACCTGTAAATGAAAAAACTAAAATACTTATAATCATTATCGTAAAAAAGAGTGATGTGCCACAGCGCGGATGCTTAGTAGAATATTTTCTCACATTCTCTATAGTCATCTCATCTCCATGCTCGTAGCAATGAATTGTCTTGTGCTCGGCACCATGGTATTCCCATACTCTCTTCATTTCCTTCAGCATGGAAACAAGTGCCAGATATCCAATAAACAAACCTACTCTAAAAGCACCTTCTATCAGGTTCAAAATTATAACACCTGAAGAAGAGTCTCTATTTACAGGAATAAAGTTTGCTATAAAATTTGGGAGAAGAATAAACAAACCAACACTAAAAAATATGGACAATATTACCGAGAAATATATAGCAATATCAGCTAACTTATCTCCAAATTTTCTTTCTAGGAACTTTTCAAATTTTGAAGGCTCAGTTGTCTTTTCTCCATCCTCAAGGTCAATAAACTCCGCAGAATACATAAGTGCCTTCACACCTATAACCATTTGCTTGAAAAGATTTACTGCGCCTCTGATAATAGGGATTTTTGAAAGCTTGCCCTTAGGCTTTAGTGGTTGCTTCTCAATCAGTATTTCACCGTCTGGTTTTCTAATTGCCGTTGCTCTATACTGAGGTCCAATCATTAAAAGTCCTTCTAGTAATGCTTGACCACCAATTGTCGTCTTTTTCATTTTGCCTCCTATATTACTTCAAAGAGCATATATAGCTCCTATAAAATCAATTATATAGTTAAGTCTTTTAATAATCTAGTCGGCAAAGCCGATTTCCTTAACTATTCACCATTCACTACTAATAGTAATCAAACAAAAGACTGGGAAAATTCTTCCCAGTCTTTCAATGTCTTAATTATACATTATCAGCAGTATCAACAATACCATATTTCTTTTTAAACTTATCTACACGTCCACCAGTATCAATAAGTTTCTGCCTTCCTGTAAAGAAAGGATGACACTTTGAACAAATTTCAACGTGAAGGGATTTTTTTGTAGAACCAGTTATAAATGTCTCACCGCATGCACATTTAGCCACTGCTTCTGAATAATTTGGATGAATACCTTCCTTCATTGTTTTTCACCTTCTTTCAAACAAAATTGCGTTGTCCTCAATGAACAGCATGATTTATATATATTCAACGTACAAAATGTACTTAGTTGCTTATTAAAGAGGCAAGTGATATTTTAACATAAAAACAAAAATATCGCAATACCCTTTCTTTAATATACATTTTCTAACATTTTATATGATTTCTATGATTTCTATAATCAAGTTTTGATTTTATTTTAACCTTATGAGTTCTTATCTTGGAAAGATACATTTATACTCTTTACAAAATCGTCATTGGTTCTAGTCTGCATGAGCTTGTTTAGCATTATCTCTGTAACTTCAGCTGTACCCATATTGCTCATTGCTTTTCTAATAGCCCACACGCTTTCAAGTTCTCTCTGACTAAGCAGCAATTCTTCTCTACGGGTTCCTGACTTGTTAATATCAATAGCAGGGAAGATTCTCTTCTCAGATAGCTTTCTATCAAGGTGGAGCTCCATATTACCTGTACCCTTGAATTCTTCGAAAATAACATCATCCATTCTGCTTCCTGTCTCAATAAGTGCAGTTGCCATTATTGTCAAACTTCCGCCATGCTCAATCTTTCTTGCAGCTCCGAAGAATTTCTTTGGCTTATGCAATGCACCCGGATCCAAGCCTCCCGATAATGTCCTACCAGTTGGTGGAATAGTAAGATTGTATGCCCTAGCAAGTCTAGTTATACTATCAAGCAAAATTACTACATCTTTTTTCTGTTCCACAAGTCTCTGAGCTCGCTCTAAGACCATCTCGGCAACCTTAATATGGTGATCTGGAACCTCATCAAATGTAGAATATATAACATCTCCTTTTATAGATCGCTGCATATCAGTAACCTCTTCAGGTCGCTCATCAATAAGCAAAACAATCAGCTCTACCTCTGGATAGTTAATAGAAATAGCATTAGCTATTTTCTTTAAAAGTATAGTTTTACCTGCCTTTGGAGATGAAACAATCATTCCTCTTTGACCTTTGCCTATAGGAGAAATAAGATCTATAAGTCTAGTGGAAAACTCCCTTGGCACGGTCTCCATCGTAAGTCTACTCTCTGGATAAATTGGAGTCAGATATTCAAAAGGCACTCTTTTGGAGGCAATATCAGGTGTATCTCCATTGATTGATTGAACAAAAAGCAATGCCTGAAATTTCTCTCCCTCTTTTGGAATTCTGCCTTTGCCCCTGACCTTATCCCCTGTTTTAAGTCCAAATCTCCTTATTTGTGAAGGAGAAACATAAACATCACGTGGTCCGGATAAATAATTTTCACTTCTCAGAAATCCATAGCCATCAGGTAATACTTCAAGAACCCCTTCTACTGGGTCTTCGCTCTCAATTTTCTCATTACCTTGCTGTTGTGGTTGCATCTGAGATTGCTGTTGTGGCTGGGGTTGTATCTGTGATTGCTGTTGTGGCTGTGGCTGCAACTGCGGTTGCTGTTGTGGCTGTTGTGGCAGTATCTGCGGTTGCTGTTGTGGTTGAGGTTGTATCTGCGGTTGCTGCGGTTGCTGTTGTGGCTGTGGCTGCAACTGTGGTTGCTGTTGTGGCTGTGGCTGCAACTGTGGTTGCTGTTGTGGCTGTGGCTTCATCTGTGGTTGCTGTTGTGGCTGTGGCTTCATCTGTGGTTGCTGTTGTGGTTGAGGTTGTATCTGTGATTGCAGCTTCCTCGGATGTATATGTGGTTGTGTCTCTATTATTTGTGGCGTAGAATCCGTCAAAGGTTCGTTCGCAATTCTCTGGGGTCTTTCTGTAGTCCGAGTAGAATACAAATGAGGCTTTATCGGCCTAGGAGTATGTAATCTGCTTTGTGCTTTGATATCCACTGTCTCAGTAAGCTTTTGTTCAGCTAACTTTACTCCAAAATGTTTTAACCTCTCGGACACTTTCTCTGGCTTTTCATCTGGTTCATCAGCTTTTACATCAGCTTTCTCAACAGCTGGTTCATCAGCTTTTACATCAGCTTTCTCAACAGCTGGTTCATCAGCTTTTGATTTTAATTCCGGTGTATCAGAAACTTCCTTTTCACTACTGTCTGCTTGTATGTCCATCATCTTAGATGCGTTGCTAGGCCTTCCTCTTCGAGATTTCCTCATAACTGATACCTGAGCAACTTCTATATTCTCTTCTTCAGCAACTCTGGGCTCCTCTAGAACTGTCTGAACAACCTCATCATTAACTGCTGTCTCAGGTTGCGACTTTTCCCTGGAAATATCTTTTTCGCTCTTCTGGATATCCTCTTCTTTGGTATCACCAGTTCTTTCTGCCAATAAATCCATCAGCTCACTCTTTTTAAATTTGGATATATTTTTAATGCCCATCATTTTTGCAATATATCGCAAATCTTCTAGTGTTTTTGACTGTAAATTAATCTGGTCCATAGTTCACCACCTTATAAAAATGTTTTTGATTATTTTAATTAAGAAATTTTTTCGAAAAATCATTTTAGAAAAATCATCTTAGAAAATTCTTTTTAGAAAATCCTTTTATCGTTTACTTTTTTGTAGAGGAGCATTTCTGAACTTTCCACAAAATTCATTATATCAAAAGTGTAAATACATGTCAATCGTAGCGTTATATTCATTACATTGCAAGTATTTCCTTCATTACGTGCCTTTAATCATCTTTTTAATTAATAACTATATTTTGATTTCTTTTCAAATAAGACTATACTTACTTTCTGAAGTGTCTTTTTTAAATCATTATTTGAGGCAGCGAGTATAAACTCACTTCCAGAACACTGTGGACATTTGAGATGAATACCTTTTTTGAGCATCGAAACTATAATATCATTGCAGCCACAAACACAATACAAATGACCCTGTTCAGCAATATCATGTACCTTGTTGAGAGTGTCAATCATAACCTGAGTATTCACAAAATATTTTTCATATCCAAGTCCATCAATCATAACATCTAATTCTTTTTCAAAACTATCAATATACTCTCTGACCATATCATCTCTGCCTATAAAGCATTGCTTAATTCCTGTTATTGGGCATGTATATATTATAATTTCATCACTAATAAGATCTTCTCTGCCAATATTGTGAGTATGCTCAGAGCCGCAACCAATACACGGTACAGTCAATTTGTACTCATTTTTGCGTATTTTGAGTATCTCCAACCTTGCACCTTCACACCTGCATTTATGTACAACGCTGTCATGTAGAAAAAGTTTGAAAATGTTGATATTCGTAAAATCAAACGTTCCACAAGAGAAGCATTTATATGCTATTGTAACATCCATATCTATTAGTATTTTTCTCACCCCACCAATACTGTTAAATATTCGCTACAAAAATGAAAAGTCCTCTTTCATTTCATTATGTAGAACTTGTAACTTATATTAATAAAAATATCACATTTCCCCAATTATAATAACAGAAAGATAATTTTTATCATTAATCAAGTCTACTATTTTGCTATTATCGCCAGATAATATTTTTATTGTGGGGCGTAAACAAACTTCTGCGCTATTACTAATAATTAATCCAACCTCGCCATTGCTAAGCTTAACTGAACTTCCTACAGGATATGGATATACCTTTGAAGTAAATATTTTCACCAACTCTGGGTCAAATAGCTTTCCGCTATTTGCCATCATAAACTCTATCCCTTCTAATACTGTATAGGCCTTTCTATAAGGGCGATCAGAAGTTAAGGCATCGTAAACATCTGCAATAGATATTATCCTGCCAAATATAATTATTTTGTCCCCACAAAGTCCATTTGGATAGCCAGTGCCATCATAATGCTCATGATGCGATAATACAGAAACTGTAGTTCTCGCTGAAAGACTAGTACTTTTGCTTAAAATGTCATACCCTTCTTTACTATGAGTCTTCATAATCTCATACTCTTCATCAGATAATATTCCAGGCTTATTTAGAATATCTTTTCCAACAACTATTTTCCCTATATCATGAAGAAGAGCTGCTGTTCCAACTATAAGCATGTCATTTTTGTTTAGCTTTAGTTTATATGCGATTGCCAGAGAAATAATTGCAACATTTACAGAATGAAAATATGTATAATTATCAAACATTTTTAATTCTAACAGGTTCAAATGTAAATCTTTCTTAATGAACATCTCTTCAATTATTCCTGAAATTATTTCCTTAAGTCCATCAATCTCATCATATAAAAAACTTTCGTCCTTAGAGTGTAACGCTAATGCATTTATCAGTCTTTTAGAAATAGAAGTTTTTAACTCCTGAGAAACAAAATTTTCTTCATATTCTATACCAATTGATATCTGATCATCTATTAAAAGTCCTCTATAGCCAAGAAATTCAAGCTTGTTTATTACTGCTCTAGATAGTTGGGAATTAGCATTTACTAAAGCTACGCCTTGTTCATTGAATATGGTTTTGGCTACCTTCATTCCTTCTTCTACTAGATTAATTGAAATATATCTCACTTCTATCCCCCAGTTGATACTCCTGTAAAAAATCCATAATTCCTTAAAATTTATCTAAATGTATCTCTATTCCACATATTCTATATTTATTAGATATTAAAAAGCAAATATGTTTATGATTATATACTATAATCATAAATTTGACAAAGTATGAGCTTCTAATCCAGTTACTTAAATTAGAGGTTTTTGTATCCAGAGGGTGTACAATTCTTGTATTTCTTAAAATTTCTAATAAAGGATGACATACTCCCGAAGCCACATTCTAATGCGATCTCGGTTATTTTTTTCTGCGAATGCAATAGCTTTTCTGCTCTGTTGACTCTATAAAAGGACAGGTAGTCATTAAAAGTCATACCGGTAGTTTTTTTAAATAGTCTGCAAAAGTGCTGTACGCTGAGGTTTGAAACAGCAGCAGCTTTTTTCAGGCTCACATCTTCAAAATAAGAAGCATCTATTAAATTGAAAGTTTTTTCGAGCATTTGCCTTATAATCACATTTTTTCTATAATCATTTTTATTTATTTTATATAGATCATTTCTTTCAAGTACTACCAGCATCTTATATAAAAGTGATTTAATGCAATGATCATAAGCCCTCTCTCTAATTACTAATTCTTTTCTGATCTGTAGTAAACAATCAAGTAGTTGCTTTTCAGGTTCATTTACTGTTTTAATAGGATTATTAAATAGTATTGAGTTATTGAAACTGCATGAAGGGGTTTGTTTCCCCACCAGCTCAAACTTATCTAAAACACTTGAAGCATCAAATAAAAGAACGAAAATATCACATTTACTACCTTGATTAGAATATGTAGAATGTAGTTGTCCACTGCTTATGACTACCAGATCACCTGGAACGATTGGGAAAAAACGGTCATTTACCTGCTGAATAGCTGTTCCATTAGAAACATACAGAATCTCTACCTCATCATGCCAATGAGGATGAACTTCCATTACATGTTCAAAGGATGATGTAATAAGAATTTTTATCTTAAATTGTTGATCAGGCATTATAACTTTCTCACAAAACGGATTCATTTAAACTGGTTATCCCTTCTAGAATGTTACTAGATGCAAACTTTATGCTAATATTTGAAAAGCGCTTAGCAATATAAACAAGTATAATTACATTATAGCAAACTTTAAGGAGAATAAAAATATGAAACCTTTTAACAAGAAATTCACAGACATTAATGAATTTATTAACAACAAAAGGACTCCGAATTTTGAGAACCTTTTAAGCGTATTACGCAGAGAAAAGCCTTCCAGACCCACACTTTTTGAATTCTTTCTAAATGAGGAACTATACAATAGACTGACCTGCCATATTAAATACGACGCTCATGATGAGCTAACGCCATTAAAACGTACAATTGATGCTTTTAGAATTACAGGCTACGATTATGTAACAATGCATGGTACTGAGCTTAATTTTAAAACTAATCGCCATCAGGAAAAGCAGCAGGCATCAGTATCGATGAATGGAGGTGCAATTATCTCTGACCGAAAAACTTTTGAAAGTTATGAGTGGCCAGATCCTGACAATTGTGACTATTCAAGGCTTGAAAAGCTGGCTTCCTATCTGCCTAATGGAATGAAAATTATTGTGTATGGACCAGGTGGTGTGCTTGAAAATGTTACTTCGTTAGTGGGATATGAAAATCTGTGCTATATGATAATAGATGATCCTGAGCTTGTTCAGGATATTTTTGACGCAGTAGGTTCTATATTTATTAGATATTATGAAATATGTTCTAAATATGAGTCGGTAGGGGCATTGATTTCTAATGATGACTGGGGGTTCAATACTCAAACCATGCTTTCGGTGGAGGATATGAGGAAATATGTTATTCCATGGCATAAAAAAATAGCAGAAACTATACATCTTTCAAAAAAACCGGCGATATTACATTCCTGTGGTAAGTTGGACAGTGTTATCGATGATATTATTGATGGTATTAAGTATGATGCGAAGCATTCTTATGAAGATAAGATAAGGTCTGTTGAAAATGCATATGAAAAATATGGTGAAAGAATAGCTACCTTAGGAGGGTTAGACGTGGATTTTGTTTGCAGGTCTACGCCAGAAGAGGTTTATCTTCGTGCAGCTGCTATGTTGGAGAAGGCAAGCGTAAAAGGTGGGTATGCACTAGGGTCTGGTAATAGCATACCTTATTATGTACCTCAGGAGAATTACTTTGCAATGATAGCTGCAGCAGTTCTGGAATAATTTACATATGATCGAATATTCTTTTAATAAAAAACAAAAACACTACAGTCTCGAGACTGTAGTGTTTTTGTTTTTTGGAGCTGGCGGACGGAATCGAACCCCCGACCTGCTGATTACAAGTCAGCTGCTCTACCTGCTGAGCTACACCAGCACAATGGTGGGAACTGTAGGGCTCGAACCTACGACCCTCTGCTTGTAAGGCAGACGCTCTCCCAGCTGAGCTAAGCTCCCGCGTGCATTTGTATTATAAACTCTACCTTAATAAATGTCAACCATAGTTTTTATTAATTTTAGACACTTATATTTTCCGTTTTTAAAGAACTTCTCTAGTTTCTCTATTCTTCAAGGAGAAAATCAATAATATTCTGACACTTTATTCCATTTTGTGACTGTATAAAATTTCTGTCCATTGAAAGTACTGTCTTTTCATAGTTATCTTTAATTGATTGCAACGAACGCATTTCTCTATCATATACAGTATCAACTGCTACAGTTAAAGCAACCTGATAATACTTTTTAGTATCCTGCCTAGTTGCTACGAAATCAATTTCATAATCATTACATTTTCCGATGGAAACCTCATATTTGCGACGTAAAAGTTCGAAATAAACAATGTTTTCCAATATATGTCCATAATCTGCATCTCTATAGCCTAGAAGAGCGTTTCTTATCCCTATGTCAACAACATAATACTTTCCAAGAGTTTTTAGGAACTGCTTCCCTTTAACGTCATATCTTCTAACTTTATATATGATAAAAGCCTTCTCCAGCATGTTAAGGTAATTATCAACTGTATCACTGCTAGTTTTTCTGCCATCACTGTTGATGTAATCGCTTATACTCTTGGGAGATACGATACTTCCAATATTGTGAATAATAAATTTTACTATATTCTCCAATAATGAAATATCCTTAACTGAGTTCCTTTGAATCACATCTTTCATGATAACTGTGTTGTAAATTCCTGTTAGAAATGTATTGATGGTTGGTTCATTATTATTCAATTCTAAGATTCCCGGTAAGCCACCATATTTCAAATATTGGTCAAACTTGTCTTCTATTCGAAGCTGGCTATCAAAATTATTAAAATTAAGGAATTCCTTGAAAGACAATGGTAACATTCTGATTTCCACATACCGTCCTGATAATAAAGTGGAGAGCTCTGATGACAACAAGTAGGCATTGGATCCCGTAATATAAATATCCACATCATAGTCAACCATAAATGAGTTGATAGCTTTTTCCCAAGCACGAACCTGCTGTACCTCATCAAGAATAATGTACATCTTTGAATGAGGTTGTATCCTTTCACTCACATATTGGTAGAGTATTTTATAATCACTAATATGGTCGTATTTCATAGATTCAAAATTAATATGGATAATACTGTTTGAAGCTGTGCCGTTTTTTATAAGCTCACTCTCCAACAGATCCAAAAGCGTGGATTTACCACATCGACGCATACCGGTGATTACCTTAATTAATTTTTTATCTTTAAACTCCATTAATTGCGACATGTAGATATCACGATTTTTCATCCAACCACCACCTCTTATGGATAGTATACTCTCTTCACTTACATTGTCAAGTTATACGTCTACAGACGGAATAATTGGATTAATTATTTTTTTTTTAGTTGTACGTGATTTTAAATTTATAGAGTAAATATTAAATTTTAATATGTTTTTTTATCGGAAAAAATGTATAATTTATAATGTAAAGCGTAACTAATATAACCTACTTGTAATATTAGTATGCCAAATGATTTATAATTATTTTTTTGGAGGTAAAATTACATGATTCCAACACCACATATTAATGTAAGCGAGCAGGGTATTATCGCCGAAACTGTATTAATGCCAGGGGACCCACTTCGTGCTAAGTTTATAGCAGAAACTTATTTGGAAAACCCCGTTCAGTTCAACACAGTTAGAAACATGATTGGCTTTACCGGGACATATATGGGAAAGAAAATCTCCATTATGGGCTCTGGAATGGGGATGCCGTCCATCGGTATTTACTCTTATGAGCTAATACATTTCTATGGAGTTAAAAACATTATTAGACTTGGCTCCTGCGGTGCTATTCAGTCAAATGTAAAAATTAGAGATATTATTATTGGCATGTCAGCTTCTACAAACTCAAACTATGCTTCGCAATATGATTTACCTGGAACTTTTGCACCTACTGCATCCTGGGAACTCATGAAAAGAGCCGTAGAAATAGCTGAGCGCAAAGGTATTGAAATAAAGGTTGGAAATATTTTGTCCTCAGATATATTTTACGATGACAATGCAGCCTCTTGGGAGAAGTGGACCAAAATGGGCGTATTAGCAATTGAGATGGAAGCAGCTGCTCTGTATATGAATGCTGCACGTGCTGGCGTTAATGCACTATGTATCCTCACGGTTTCTGATTCGTTGTTATCACATGAGGCCACCACAGCAGATGAACGTCAAACTTCATTTACAAACATGATGGAGATTGCACTAGAATTAGCGTAAGCCATCAGTAGTGATATAGGAAAGCCAGTTCAGCGAGCTTCCTATATCACTACTCATTATTTTGAATTTGATCTTGACCTTGATCTTGATCTCTAAATTCTGTCGGCACTAGCCGACTACCATAACTATTCACTCTTCACCATTCACCATTCACTATCTTTTACCCTATCACTATTCACTATCTCATGACCTTGATCCTGATCTCTAAATTCTGTCGGCACAAGCCGACTACCATAACTATTCACCATTGTCGAGTAGGTGCACCTCGCGGTACTTACCCCTCACAGATCCGGACGTGCCCAATTAAG
>Ga0209430_1001329_pt1 | contig 18739 bp, 23 predicted proteins | sample BarGraIncub1133A_FD_184504 | JGI IMG/M metagenome (GOLD analysis project Ga0209430, IMG submission 184504) | Arctic peat soil microbial communities from Barrow, Alaska - Barrow Graham LP Incubations 11-33A (SPAdes) (version 2) | ecosystem: Environmental > Terrestrial > Soil > Wetlands > Peat... | reverse complement strand
TTATTTATATAAGTATATTTTAATACTTTGTGTAATTATTTTCAAGATTATCAGTTTAATATTAACCTACTAAAACAAAAAAACATTCAAGATAACACTTTATTATGTTGTGTGTAGGGAAGAGGTTGTTCTTATACTCCTGTTATTTTTTGAATATATTTATTCGAAATAAGTATAACTAAATACATTAAAACAATTACACTAACTTTAACGATGTCATAGTATGATTTAAAAATATTCATCTATATTAGTTTATAGGTGATTTTTTGTTTGTTAGTTTTAAGTTAGGGTACGCAAAAGTAATATTAGATTTTTAACCTATTAATATGCTTTGAACTCCACCCTTCTTTTTAGTTAATTATTTTTCTTCATAAACAATCATAGCCGAATATTTGGCTGTTATTGAAATAAAATAACCAAAGCTAGTTGTACTATACTGTATGTCATGAATTTCTTGATCCTTACTTTTTATAAAATCATTTACTTCTTCTTCTAAATTAAAAAAACTTTCATTTGAAAATATTTTTACTTGTTTCAAAATCATTCCCCCTCGCATAATATCGTACAAATAGCCATATATTAACCCTCTTCTTATAACTTATATTATAGCATTGGACTCGAGTTAAGTGGGTTATTTTCAGACTCAATTTATTGAGCTTGCTTTTCATTTATGGAAAGTCTTTAAATTGCAATATGAGTGCGCAGCCGATTATTTCCTCTCTTAAACCCGAGTGCGTAACGAAAAAACAATATATACTTAGTATATATTGTTGGTATAACTATGTTTCAGCTATGAATTGTACATGTAAATTCTACAGCTTTATATATCTGGACCTAATCGAGTTCTATTTACATACGTAATTATATACTTTTAATAGAAAATACAAAGGCACAGAAGGGTTTCCAATTGCCTTTGTATTTAAATAACCTATTTAATATATACCCCTAAAATTATTAAATATGACTCTAACAAACTTTTTATTGTATTTTATTTTTAAAAAGTGTAAAATAACATTACGTAGATGTACACTCTAAGTATTACGTAATGTTTAGAGTATACAAAATTTAAAATTGAGCATATTATGTAAGGAGGAATGAAAGTGGGTGTAGCAATAATGGATATTAAACCACCTATGACAAAGGATCAAATAGTAAAGGCTTCTGTAATTTCTAAAAAATTAGGGTTATATAAAACAAAAGCAAAAGTAAAACCTATATATATTTCTGATAATGGATCTATAGATACAGTTTTACTTTCATATGATTACTATGAAAGTATGTATAAAAGAATAATGGAATTAGAAGCAAAAGAAGAAGAAAAGATATTATCTCAAAGAATAGAACGTCTTAATATTAACCCATCGGATGCAGTCTCTTGGAAAGATATACGACGTACAGGTAAATAATTTTGCATATTGAAAAGAAATTCGAAATAAAATTTGATCCAGATGCTGCTAAAGAATACCAATTTTTAGATAACTCTGTAATTAAGATGGTAAACAAAGCGATTGATGATTTAGAAGTAAGGGCAGACCAAGTCGGTACTCCATTAAAAAACATGCAATCTTCCAAATTATTTGGTTGTAAAGAAAAAAAACTTAGAGACGCGGGCATAAGAATAATTTTTAAAGTTACAAATGAAAAAGTAAGTATTCTTCGAATCGTTTATATTTTAGCCATTGAAAAAAGAAGTAGAGATTTTGTATTTAAAATAGCCAATAAAAGAAATATTACAGTTAAAAAAATGCCTAAAGAAAAATTAAATAATTTTTTAAAATTATGTAGATCATGGAATGATGTTAATAAAAAATAGGCTTGGAGGTTGTGTAGTAACTGGGCAGAAATTCCCGTTACATGCGCCAAAATATACCAATAAGGGTAGTTTTGCCTATCCCGCCAAAAAAGTATATTAAGGGCAAAATATATTATTAATGTGGATTTTGAGCGCTTTGAAAGTTACACAATGCATTTGTGTAACTTTCACTTTACTTATTTAGCAACGATTTTGAATACTTTATATGAAAATCATAAATTGAATGTTACTTAATACTAATAATTGATATTGTTATGTAACATAATTTTTACTTTGCTCCTACCTCATAACCTTAAATATGCTAATATACCTTTTTGGCGGGTAAGGTAAAAACACCCATTTACTGAAGGTGAACAAGAATTCTACAAAGAAAAAGGATTCGAAGATGAACCTAAAAGATGTTCTGATTGCAGAAAAGCAAGAAAAATACAAAAGAGCAGAGAAGAGTAAAAAATTATTAATATAGGACAAAAAAATAAAAAACATAGTTCTTCATCCACAAGTGTATTTGTCAAGTGAAAACTCCCCCATATTCTAACCCAAAACTCCCCCACTAAAAATTGTAAAAAAAATAATGTTTTCTCTTAATAATTGTATAGTGGAGAAAATTTTTATTGTTGTTTTTCAAGCCACTCTCTGGTTTCTTTTAACCTATAAGAATTACCATTCATATTTACTATATATGCTTTGTGAGTAAGTCTATCTATCATAGCAGCAGTCATAATTGGATCTTTAAATATCTCGTCCCACCTTTCAAATGATAAATTTGTGGTTACAATAGTTGATTTTCTGCCTGCCCTTAATGATAAATGGCTAAACAAAAGTTCTGATCCTTCTTTGTCATAAGAAATATATCCCAATTCGTCTGCAATAATCAGATCATACTTATCAAATTTATTTTCTAATGCTCTTAATACTCTATTAGAACGACTTTCTTTTAATTGGGTAATAAGTGATGATACCGTAATAAAAAGAACTTTATAACCAGCTAAACAAGCCTTTATTCCGAGCCCAATACTAATATGGGTCTTGCCTGTCCCAGGATTTCCAGCTAAAATTACATTTTGTCCTGTACTAATAAATTCAAGTGAACTTAACGTCTTTAATTTCTTTTTAGCATCAACTGGTAAATCTTCTATTACAAGATCTTCGATATATTTTTTATATGGAAACTTAGCTATTCTAATTCTATTTTGTTTGTTACCTTCACTTCTTAAAACTTGTTCTTTTCCTAACAATTTATAAAGAAATTCTTCATAGCTTACATCGTTAATACAAGCATCTTTTGCACACTCTTCAAAGTTATTTTTTACACCTGAAAGTTTAAGCTCTATTGTTAATTCTTCAATATCTTTATGTAATTTCTTTTTATCATTCATATTATTGCCACCTCATTGTTAAAGCATTCCGTTGATGCAGGTATTAAAGATTTATACACCCCTAGCAAATCATTAGGAACAGTTTCAACAGTCGAATTTAATTGGATAACATTGTTTTCAATGAAGTTATTATAATCTCTATTACAAATAGACTTTATTTTTTCAGTTGTTATATCCGTAGGATTTATTTTATTTAGTAAGCTTATTGCATTTTGAACCTTAGAAATACTACTTTCACCTATAAACAAAAGTAACTCTATAAAATCTTTTTCTTTTTTGGTATAATAGGTATCGTAGATACTTTGAATCCTGGGGTCTGCTTGCAGCATTGCAGTGCTTGAAGCTAATGATCCTGGCTTTCTTTTAAAAGTATTAAGATAATGCTCTAGCTTGATAGACCATTCATAAAATCCTAGCTTCCTTTCATGGCAAGCTATTTTTTTGCCCTCACTAAAACAAACAATATCATTTGAATATATTTTTATGAATATTCTTTTACCAACGTACATATCAGGCACAGAATACCGGCATGTATTTACTGAGAACGTTGAATATTTATCTACTCTAGGTTCTTCTATCCTTGCTGTATCAAGTTTTGCCATATAAGGCCCCATATGGTCTCTCTCCTCATTAAGAATTTCTTTTGCAGTCTTCATATTTCTTAATTTCTGAGGGATGTTATTTAATTTATCACACGTTTCCATAATATAATCATTAGCTTCTTCTAATGACTTAAAGTTATCATTTTTACAAAACGCCTTACGTCTTACTACCTCTACACTTCGTTCTACATGCCCTTTTTCGTTGCCTGATCTAACATTACAAAATCTAAAGTCAAAACCATAATACATGGACATTTTAAGCAATGCTTCCGTAGGTTCTTTCTCAGTTGGTCCTACAAATTTCTTAACTGCAACTTTCATATTATCATAAACAATTGTTCTATATGATTGCCCTATATGTTCAAAAAACAAAGCATGTGACTCTTGAAAACACTCTGAATTTTGTTTAGAAAATAACTGCGCATATCTATAATTCCCTTTTGCAGATGTAAATACTGCCATTTGAAATTTTCTATCAACATTATTAATAGTTAATTTAACTTCCCCCCAATCGAATTCGCAAATATCTCCAAGCTCATATTCTGATTTTATAAATGCCTCGGCTCCATTTTTAAGAAATTTATTTATATAGTTACTCACAGTTGGATAACTTATATCATACTTTTCTTCTATCAGTGCATCATATATATCAATTTTCTTTTTTTGCTGTTTATGCCTACCGGCATGTCTTTTTTGTTGGTTTTCTTCAACATATCCCTCTATTTTATTTATAATCTCATCAGTTAATTTCTTCTTTTTTCTATTTGTGCACTTATATTTAGGTCTCTCAACAAAAGCGTCCTGAAGTTCCCTTATATCTGCAATCCCTCCATCAAAATTTAAAATTTCTTGTTTTGCCAACTCGAATTCTTTAACATATTTACTAATAGTTTTTCTATCAATTCCAGTCTCTCTTGCTATGCACCTTTGAGACTTTCCGTTTAGATGTGCAGATATTATGATGTGCTGTTTTTCACTCAATGTAATCATCTCCATTCCCCCTCTTATGATGTCTATCATAAGAAAGTTTACATTAAAGTGGGGGATATTTCAATTAGAATGGTGGTGTAGTTTTAGATTAACATACACAACAAGAAGATTATGTTTTTTTTATTTTGTCTATTAGTATGTAATATTACGCTAGTTATATTATACTATTTCTATTATGTTCTTATTTAGGGAATATTATGCTATGATGAAATATCATGTGCAAAGCGAAAAAATATTATACTAGTTAAATATATCAATAACAAAGGAATATATTAATGCCTACAAATAAAAAATACAAAGGTAATTAGGAAGGTGGAAACCATGCTAATTACCTTTGTATTTAAAAACTATGTCAAAATAAAGGTAATATTATATTACTTTAATTTTAACTTAATGTCAATCATTGTAAAACAAAAACAATGCATAAATGAGGGTATAGGCTAGTTATATGGGTCTACAAAATGTTGTGAAATTAAATTTTCACGACATTATCATTTTAATAACTTTCATATTCTTTTATTTTGTAAGCTGATTCCTGTCTTCCATTTGAGGAGGCTCTTCCATCCACTTATGTATAATCATTAATTTTCCACCTTTTTTTGCATAATCAAATGTATCCTTTGCAATTATTGCAAGTTTAGTATGTAAATCACTTCTCATACTAAAGGATGTACCTAAAGCATTGTAACCTATTGCAGAGCTAGACACTAAACTTGTTATATACATCATAAGTTTATCTGAAAAAGGTGTCTCAGTTGAATCTGTAGCTCTACCTGCCCATGTACTCGGAGGCTGAATATCACTTTGTAATAATACATCACTTAAATTAGTAATAATCTTTTTTGCTAATTCTTTACCTTCTATGAAATATTCTTTAACTTCACTTTCCGCTGCAACTTGTGCAAATCCTGTCATCAACTGCATACCAAAAATGTTATCTTCAATAGCTTCATTAATAAAACCAACCTCAATTGTATTTAATGAACGTTTATCAGAAAAAAGATTATGTCCACTCATGTAATTTTTATCTTCAATAAATTCTATTTTTTTTGGCATAGTTACATACGGTGGCTTTGCAAGAACTCCTTTTTCTAATAGGTAGTTTGTTGTCATACCATAATACTTATCAGAAAGATCGTAATTATGCTTTAATATATCACGAGCTTCTTTTGTATATGACATAGCTGAAAATACAGCAGAATGACCATAATTTAATTTCATCATTTGGCGAACAAACATTATATTGAAAATATCATCAAATAGAGGAGGAGCTTCTCTTACCACGTCACGTTCATCAAATCCCATTGGAATAACTGCTTTCTCATTATTAAATACATTCACAATTTCATTCAGTATATTTTGTCCTTCAGGAATATAGGTACTTAATATGTTTTGAGCTTCTTTATTAATAGTTTTATCTTTGAACAAATCAAATATTATTAACCTTGCTGACTTTGATATATAAGTCATCCATAATGTACCTAATTCTGATGAAGTTATTTGCACTTTTGCTTCAGTTGTCATTTAAACCCTTCTTTCCTTGATTTTTAACATTACATAAATAAAGTTAAAATCCTTATTATTTAGTATATATTATGTTTAAGTTCATCCTATTTTATGCTACTATATGGTATTTTCATAATAAAAAATAAGATATGAGGACTTATAAGTGCAATACCCCAAGCATACAATGGTTTTTTATAATGAAGTATTAGCATTGGAAACATTATAAAATTAAATATCAGTGTACACCATATATTCCACCCGTTATAGTAAGAGAAATATCCTAATTTAACAGCGACAAATTCTGGAACAGTATATACAGCTACATAGCTAGAGATATGTAGAATTACTTTTGTTATTTTACTTGGTAAATGAGGAATAAACATCATTATAGTACATGGATATACAGTTATAGAAATAAATAAATCTGTAAAAGTATGATTGATTACCGATGGGTGATATAGCCACAATGGATGATTATAAGTTAGAATAATACAAACCACACTACTTAGAATAAAAAACAGTATTGTTGAATAATAATTTCTCCAATTTTTCCAATCTCCAAGTTTATAGCACATAACAATAGATACAACTGCAAGCAATATATAATACATAAAAGCACCTGCCTACCTTGAATATTACTAATATTTAAACCTAATATTAGTAATGCCTTAATTTATTTGAATTATAAATTAGGGCATTTTTATAAAGTTCGTTTTATATCCGCTAAGCGAACTTTGGCTATATAACTAGCTTACATGACCTCACTATAAAATAAACGAACTTTAACAACAAATGACGTGAAACGATTCTTTCACGTCATTAACTATTTCCATCCTTATTATGAGAAATATTTTTAAAGAAAACGTTCTAACCCATCAGCACATTTTGTAGGTAGGAATTCAATTATTTCGTACTCTGCAATTTTTTTAATAAAAAACGGATCTTGTCCTATTATTGATTCAACTTCTTTTTTATCTTTTGCATTGCAAATAATTGTTCCACCTATCCTTGGGTTCCTTCTACCTGAGAAAATAAATTTTTGTAATGAATAAAATTTTTCTAAATATTCTATGTGAGAACTTATCTCCTTGTCAACTTCCTCAAGTGGTTTTACATATGTTAACATTAAAATATACATTTTTCTTCTCTCCTTTATGTTTTAATAATATTTGTTTAATTATACTATTTTTACCGTGTATGGTTATAAAAAATAAAAGGAAAAATTAAATATACCTTTATTAAAAACCAATGAATGTAACACAAATGTAATTGGGTTACTTTCACTTTGAGTCTATAGGCTAGATGTGCATAAACAACAAAAGTCGTGAAAGTCATTCTTTCACGTCATTTTCTTTTTAAATAAGATAACACATTAGTTTGTTATATCCAGTTTTAATTAATATTATATCGAATGCCTTCTTTATATTTACATTTGAAAATAAATCTAATATACCAATGCAGATAAAACCTTGGTATATTGCAAGACTAACTTCCACTGTTGAATGTATTAGATGTGAAAGTTACTTTAACAATTGAGTCGGATAAAGCCTTTTTGTGTGTTAATAGATAAAATATCCCATTAACTAAGAGAATAGTGATATTATATATAATGGTGTAATTGCGATTAAGTTATTTTGATCATGATTTATTACATTTAGATAAGTGTTAAACCGTAGTAAAAGGAGTAATTAACTATGATATTTGAACTTTTTTTTAATGCATGTATTTTGATAACCTTTGTTAGTATATCCAACCTTTTTTTTAAAAATGAAGACGTACCTAATAATGATTCATTAATTTTAAAAATTATTATTGGATTGTGTAGTGGGTTATTAGGCATTATTTTAATGTTAAATAGTGTACACGTTTCACCTAATGTAATAATTGATTTTAGGTACATGCCAATTATATTAACAGCATTATATAGTAGTTCTTTGCCTACAATTATTGCAGCTGTATCAATTGGCGCATTTAGAGTTTTATATTTTGGAGTTTCACAACCCTCCATAATAGCACTGATTGATGCATTGGTTATTGGAATAGGATTTAGTATTATTACCAATATAAAATTCACACAAAAAAATAAGTGGTTTTTCTCAATCATATATTTATTTATAGTTGCGGCTATATCAATGGTTATTATCTTAAAAATCTCAATATTGTTTTTACAAATCATAGCAACGTTTTACATTTGTAATTTAGGTGTATCTTATCTACTATTCCTATATACTCAACACTTAAGTGAATCTGTTCACCTTAATAGAAGGTTAAAAAATGAAGCTACAACGGATTTTTTAACAGGATTAAATAATGTAAGACAATTTGATACTTCTTTTAATAGTATTTCACAATTAACATTGAGAAAACAGGAAAAACTATCATTTTTATTTGTGGATATTGATTTTTTTAAAAAGGTAAATGATACATATGGTCATAATAAAGGAGATATAGTATTAAAAATATTATCTGAAATATTAATTGATTCATTTAGGATATTTGATGTTATATCCCGTAATGGTGGTGAAGAATTTTCAATATTACTACTTGAATGTTCTTCGTTTCAAGCTATGGAAATTGCTGAAAGATTAAGGAAAAAAGTTAAAGCCTATAAATTTAATATTTCTGACAAAGTATGTTTAAATATTACAATATCAATTGGAATATCAACATATCCAGATACCACAAGCAAAATTGATAATCTTCTTGAAGATGCAGATAATGCTTTATATGAAGCCAAAAGAACTGGTAGAAATAAAGTTATTTTATATAAAAAAATCTAGCTTAATTGCTAGATTTTTTTAGTCTTTATATACCTTATAAAGACTAAAGTCGAGTAACTAGCTAAACCTAATTTATTATCATAGCCATAAATTCTGAAAGTTCGTTATTTATCACTTTAACGTACTTTGGCTATATACCTAGATTCCATGACCTCACTATAAAATTAACGAACTTTAAGTGGATATAACACGAACTTTTACTGTATATTATACTAATATTTGCTCATTTTTTATTGTTTTTAATTATATTTCTTGATATACTAAAAATTATTTAATATGTTTAGACAGATATTAAATAATTAATAAAGAACACCCCTTAACGCATGTTTACAAACAAGTGCTAGGGGGTGTTCTTTTAAAAGTGTTGCACATCTTCTCTATCTTGTTTTTAATTACTAATTCGTAAGCTTAAGTGAAAAAATACCCTTATTATATTAAAGAGTTAAATGCGGACAAATGAAAAAAATAAAAAATGCAAAGGCATAAGAAGGGTTTCTGATTACCTTTGCATTTAATAACTAGTCCCCAAATTTGGGTGATGCGTTGATTAATTTATTTTTCAAAAAAATTGATGAATCAACTCATTTAATCTATACCTATAAATTTTGTTAAATATGACTTTAAACGAAATTCATATTATGTTGTATGCCTTTTAACGTTTTAGTAGTTGGTTTTTTCATTTATTTAAGGTATTCTACATCACCTACAATTAAATTAATATTCTGACTATTCAAAACAGTTAAAACATGGTAAAATAAAACAAAAATAATAGATTTGTGGAAGCAATGAAGCATATTTTTAATTGGTCACTTTAAATATGATGAGCTAATAGTGAACCCACTCCGATTTTATGAGGAGGTGAGAGTATTGGAATTAGAGTGGACTCAAGAAATAGTAAAAAATGAAATTATGAAATATAAAGAATTATTAGATGGGCTAATTATAACAGATGGAGAATTTTCTATTAAGAAAAATGAATTATTGAGAAAAATAACAAAGAAGAAGTCAAATTCTTTGTTTAGAAAATCTTAAATTTATTATTTACAATATAACAACAAGTGAATGTTATTTTAAAGTAAAAATAGTGCATAAAATGGGTGTATATTCTCAATTAGACACCATTTATGCAGTGAAATAGAGCCTAATTGCATAAGGTAAAAGTATAAGGTATAGGCTACGTAGAAGGGTCAAATAAATGACGTGAAATGAATTGAGATTTCACGTCATTTTAATTTTTTGATTAGAGGGTTGTTGATCTATAATATATAATAAATCAACATAGTAGAATTAAGCAAATTAATTAAGATGTCAGGGGGGAAATGTAGTGAGATATAATGCTGAAATTTTTGACCAAGTTCAATTTTTATTTAGTGTTACTAAATTTAATGATCACCAACTCCATTGTGTAATAAAATTTGAGGGTAAGATCAATAAATATATTATGAAAAAAGCAACAATTTTAATGTTAGAGGTGGTACCCATTCTTGGAAGTATCTATGTAACTGATAAAGGACATCCTTATTGGGAAAAGATAGATGCTTCAAGATATGAAGATGTAATAATTTTTACAGATTATAAAGTTGATTTTAATAGCTTTATAACATCTAAAACGAATGAATTTGATGGCCCTCAAATGAGAGCTTGTCTATTAACCTCATGCGAAGACTCATTAGCCATTATTATGAACCATATGGTTTGCGATGCTGCTGACTTTAAGAAATATTTGTATTTATTAAGTGATTTATATTCAAAACTTGTTAAGGATTCTAATTATTCACCAGATTATACAATTGATAGAGATCGGAGCTTAAAAAGAATTAATAATCAATTTAAATTAAAAGATAAGGTAAAAGCATTAGTATTACAAAATAAAGAAAGTAATAAAAGTAGCTCATATAAATTCCCAATGAGTGGAGAAAAAGAAACTACGCCTTTTATTTCAACTCATAAAATACCTAAAGACAGGTACTTATTAATTAAAAAATATTATAAAAAACATAATGTTACATTAAACGACGTAGTTTTAGCAGCATACTATAGAGTGCTTTATAATATGCAAATGTCACCTACTAAATTAATGTTTTTTACCTTTCCTTTGTTTACTCATATAAATTTAATAATGTATTAAGAAAATCTTTATTATTTTTACCTTCCTCACTTACAAACTCGTCAAATCTTTTGCGTTCTTCCGTATCAATTCTAATTCCTAATACTTTACTTTTTTCATCTACCATTATAAACACACCTCTCATTTAATTACGTTAACACAATTTTTCACGTAAAACGTTTGTATAACATCGTTAACATATGTTTACTATGTATTGTTAACTTATATTTATAATGTATTAACATAATACCTTTTGCAAGGATATTTTGACTTTCAACCTATAACTAGATTATATATTAAATACCCATGATAATTATAAAAATAGAAAAGCAACTCAAATAGTTAAATTCAAATTACTTTATATTCTTGTTTTTTAGTAATACCATACTTTTTATATTCCCCACGAAGTGAAAAGGCAGCTAATAAATTATTGTATATATAAATCTTTGACTGCCGATGCATGCGACACTGGCGATTATAAATTACATTTGCCACTCTACTTCAATCATTTTATTTTTACTTTTTTATAAAGAATAAAAGAATTAAAAATATAGGGGTTATTCCTAAATTCAAAAATACAAGCCAATCAATTATTTTCCTTCGGTTATAATAGCTGTTAAATCGTTTCTTAGAGCTTTCTTGAAGTTCTTGACACTTTTGTACCGTAGTTGTAGTTTCGTCTGTTATACGCTTTGTATTCTTGCTATATGTATCTTCTATTTTAGTATTAAGGTTAGAAAGTATCTTCCCAAAATTATCGCTCAAAGTCGATATTTCCTTTTCTGATTTTTTTATTAGATTCTTTGTCTCTTGTTCCATACTTAGCGTTAGATTCGAAAGCTCCTGGTTCAACACTTCTTTTATCATCTCGTTGCTCGTTTTTAATTGTTCTATCTTTTGGTTTGCTGATTCCAATAGCTCTGTTTGTTCTTTCTTTAATACCTCGTACTTTCTGTTGTATTGCTCTAGTGACATCATTACCAAACTGTTCTGATACTCTATTTCCTTCACTTTCGACATTGATTCCAACTTCTGACCAATCGATATTTGATTTTCTAATTCTTCTTTTCTCATATCCTTCACTTGTATTTCCTCGGCTTTGATATTCTCCCTCTGATCTTGCTCTTTCAATTCCTTTACTTTTTCTAATAAACTCATTTTCTAATTCCCCCTTATCATAATTAGTACCTAACTTACTACCTCGTATAGGTTTCAACTTTTCTGGATGCTGATAACTTATTGTTTTATTTGTTATTCTGATATCTATTTCAAAATTCTTTTTTAAAGATTCCTTAAATTCCTCAAAGTTCTTTGCTTTCTCTTTTGAAAAATCTATACATTGCCTTAATTCATCTTTCCATGTTGTACCACCCTTCATCTCAATTCTCTTTTCACCAGTTGTAATTCTCTCTGCTGCTTTGTGATCTAAGTCTAAAGTTATCAATCCTTCTCTCTCGCATTGTCTGTTACTTGCCCTTTTTAGCCCTATCATACTAGTTCTGTTACTTTGATACTTCTTGCCATCCTCGAAGCTCACACTATTAATTACAAGGTGATTATGGATATGCTCTTTATCTTTGTGAGTAACAATAAAAACTTCATTGCCCTTAAACTGTTTTTCTGCAAGCTCGCGACCTAACTCATGTGCTTTCGCAGGTGTTATATTATCTTTAGGACTAAAGCTTTGTATCATATGGTGGTACTGAACCCCTTCTGTTTTATCATAAAGCTCTTTAGTTGCCCTGAACTCTTGAACAATATTATCAGGACTACAATCTTTCCCACTTATTAATTTTCTTTCGGTTTTTTCCTCTTTAGTTAAATAGTTAACTATTTTTTGTGGTGTGGCTCTTGAAGATAAACCTTTTATTATGGCCAATTATTCATTCACCTTCTTTAAAGCTTTTATTACTTCATTCCATACGATTTCAAGATTATTTTTTACTCCTGCTAATTCCTTACTATCTTTGATTTCTCCACTATTCATCATTCTAGTAATTTGATTAAAGTTATTACCTACTCTTTTAAGCTCTACCATAAGCCCTTTGATTTCATCAATGACTATAATATTTTTTTCGAGAATTGATTTTCTTATATATTCACTTTGGCTTAACTTGGATTTCTCAATGTTCTTTTGTAATAGCGATACTTCTTTTTCACTTAATCTGATATTAAGTTGCTTGCTTCTTTCTCTTTTGGGGACATTTATCTCTCCTTTGTTTGGCATAAATATTCTTCCTCTCTCTCAAATTTTGCAAGGTATATTGTTTCTTCTTTTTCTTTGTAAAGTGAATCTTTATTTGTATCCTCTTCATACTTTTCTAATGTTTTTCTTGTTTCTTTTACCTTCATTTTTGTTCCTCCTTATTATTTTAAAATGCCTTTTAATGCATTTATTTCTTGGCTAAAAGGGTTCTAGGGGTACCCTAGCGAGGTGTATTTGAATAGCATGGCTATACAAATACGAATCTCGCTCTGATTGGTATTTCTCTCATTCTACTCGTAAATGTGTAAAACGAGAAATTTCCATAATTTTATACATACTTGCGCATTAAATAATAGCTGCACATAACAATTATAGTAGATGTTACTTTCTTAACTATAACCTTTCCATACCTAAATCGAACTATATCCTTTTTATACTCGAACAACATTGTTGATATGGCTACGCTTAGATATGTAAAGAATTTTATTAAATATAAATATAAGTAGAAAATTCTACAGTTGTTGTTTTAAGTGTTTTTACAGTACTTTGTTTTAAGTGTTTTAGACTACCTTACAAGCATTGGTATTACTGGCTTTTAAAATTTAACTATAACCTTTCCATACCTAACTATAACCTTTCCATACCCAAAATCAGACTAACTATAACCTTTCCATACCTAACTATAACCTTTCCATACCTAACTATAACTTGACAGTCGTTACGCTTATAGTTAATATATTCTTATGAGGTGAAATTATGGATAAAAATTATTTAGTTACTAAATCAAATTATTTTATTATGAATAGCAGTTATGATTTAAGCCTACAAGAACAAAGAATAATATTAACATTATCAGGTATGGTTCAACCAAATGATGAAGAATTCAAGCCTTACATATTTAAAATATCTGAATTTATGAAAATTATAGGCGTTGAAGACAAGTCTAAGTATACTGAAATACCTAGAATAACAAAGGAACTTATGAAAAAAGTATTTGAAATTGAGGAAGGAAAAAAGGTTATACAGGTTGCGTGGCTATCGAGTGCCGTATATGAAAAAGGAACTGGTTACGTTGAACTAGAGTTTTCACCTCGGTTAAAACCTTATATGTTAAAGCTTAATACAATGTTTACCCAATACAAATTGACAAATGTATTAAGCATGAAAAGCAAATACTCAATAAGATTATATGAGATTTTAAAGTGTAATGAATTTAAAAAACAAGGATATATAGAAATTGAAATTAGTGACTTGAGAAAGCTTGTAAAGGCAGAAGATGTATATCCACTATATGCTAATTTTAAGCAAAAATTATTAATGGTAACTCAGAAGGAAATAAATTTAAATACTGATATATCTTTTGAGTTTGAAGAAATTAAGACTGTTAGAAAAATAACTGGTCTTCGATTTAATATCAAAGCTAATAAAGCTAATATACAGCCTTTAGATGAAGTGTGTACTACTAGGGTGGAGAAACTTACAACTGAAGAAGAAAACCATATCATGATATACACAAAGACTGTTCAAGCTATATTCAGAGAAAAGATAACAGAGAAGGATGCTAAAGCATTGTTAACATATGCTAGAGGAAATGTTAATCTAATCAAAGAAAAGTATGACCTACCTAGAAATTCAGATATTGGTAATGTTGTAGGTTGGGTTCGAGATGCTATTAAAAACGATTATAAAGCATCAAAAGGAAAAACAAATTATACAGGTGATTTTAATGACTACGAGCAAAGGAAATATGATTTCGGCAAGTTGGAAGATAAATTATTAGGCAAGGATAAAGATAATAAAACAACTGAGGAAGATAGTATGAGTTGGGAAGAACAGTTGCTTGAATATAAAAAAACAAAGAATTCAGAGACACCGACAGCAGTTTAAAGCGTACTGACTATATACCATATACAGCAAATTAAAATAATGGACGTATGGATTTCATAGTGTTGCCACAAAATATCTTGCTAATTATATGTACTGGTTTAAATGGTTAGAGTTCTTTAAGACAGAGGAGGATACTGTGAAAACCAAGCATTTGTTAGTTCAGACACATTCAGCCCTTAGTAATACAAAGTTAAAGGATTTTAAAATCAGGGAAGCAATTTATATATAATTATGTTAAATATTTGAGTAATGGAAGAAAATATATGAGGGTTAGAATAAGTTCATTATACATTTGCGTTAAGGATATGGAACGAGCAATTAATTTTTATGAATGTTTATTAAGTCAGACAGTTAAAAAACGTGATGATATATATAGCGTGTTTGGTATTAATGGCTTCCGATTTGGTTTGTTTGCTAATGAAAAAGTAAATGAAAGCCATATTTATGGAGATAATTGTTTACCAAGTTTTGAAATAGACAACATATCATTGGTTCAAGAAAGGTTATTATCGTTAAATTGTCCTATAGAATTTGCTGATACTGAAGGAAATCATATTGGGCTTACATCACCTATTAAGCAGTAAGTAGTGAGCATAATCTTAATTAGTACAGAATGTTCTTTAAATGCGAGTTAAGGAAATCAATTTTTAGCTTCCCCTAAAAATTGTCATATTATCAACACTGTTATTAAACATAGCCTATTTTTTAAATAGTTTACTCATAAATCCTTTCTTAACAATAGTTTTTTCTCTTATTTTTTCTGTTAGCTCTATGTATTTAATATTCTGTGATTGGAGCACCTGACCATTTCTAGTTAACTCTTGCTGATCCTTTAACCGTATATTTGATTCGTTGAGTTGATTTGTTATTATGGCATCTTTTTCTTTAATCAATAAATTCGCATCTTTTAGTAATGACTTTGTATCTGCTAATTGTTCAATTAAGGACTTAACTAGTTCTTGATTCAATTTGACAAAATCATCTTCGGTTATTGGTGTATCTACCTTAGGTTGCTCTTTCTTAATATAATTGTTGTGCCTATTGGTTATACTAAGTTCTAATTTAATTAAATTTAACAGATCCTCGTCAATCATTGTCTTACCTTGTTTTATCGTGGTTTTATTTTTATAGGATTTATTTTTTAACTTATTGTATATAGTTGCTCGAGATACATCTAAAGTAATAGCAACTTCTTCCACTGTACGTAACATATGTGTATACCTCACTTTCACGTTATTTCTAATTGATTGTATTATAACATAAAATAAATTATAATTGAATAAAGATGAAAATAATAGCCGAAATATACAAATATAACGAAATAAAACAATTTAAAATTCTAAATTTAAATTATTATGTTAGTAATTTACCAGAAAGCCCAGCCTTTTATCCATTCTTTCAAATTTGCACATAATGGAACGTACTTATCTTCAATAGATAGTAAATATAAATTGTTCCTGAAATAAAAGTGCCTGTCTATTTTTGTACCGGACGCAGGGATTATAATGTACCTTTTGAACTTGTTATTGATTATTTAGAAAAACTACGTGCTCCACATAAAAAAATTATTTGGTTTGATCAGTCTGCACATATGCCTAATTTTGAAGAATCAGATATGTTTTGTGAATTTTGTATATCTCTACTAAATGAAATGGCAATTTTATAATAGTAGCGTCACTAATGAGCACAATCCACCTTTTATTATGTCGGATGTACCCGTTAATAAACCTTTACAAAAAATAAAAAAAGAAGACCTGGCCATATATTATTTAGCCTGTCTTCTTTGAATTACTAAAAATTCTTATTTTTCATAGTGTGTCTTACATTGAGCTATTTCAATTTGTTCATCTTCAATGCGATACACCAAACGGTTTTCACCATCAATTTTTCTACTCCAAAAACCTTGTAAATCATATTTTAATGGTTCGGGTTTTCCAATACCAGTATATCCGTTGCAATCTATATCTTTCAGAAGTTGATTAATTTTCTTTAATGTCTTTTTATCCTGTGACTGCCAATCAACATAATCACTCCAAGCTTCATCAGACCATACTTTCTTCATTTGCTACCTCAATAATATCGTGTATTGTACCTTTTTTTTGATTAAGTTGATTGATAGATTTTTTCAAGTGTGCCATATTAGATTCATTATAAAACGGTTCACTTGCAGTAATTTCAAAAGGTATTTTTCGTTCTCTGACAACTGCTTTTGCAAAAATAGTAAATGCGGTTGTCATATTCATACCAAAATCTGAAAAAAGGATTTCTGCTTGTTTCTTTAATTCTTCATCAATGCGAATATTAACTGTTTTTAAAGCCATAGTATCACTCCTTTCATTACAATATATACATTGTATAACAAAAAGTTGTTTTTGTATATATGTCGTATATATATTGTGTATATATATTATATTAATTATTCATTAAAAGTTACCATAACATTAGAATATTGTGTTGGATTATTCTAATGTTATTTAAATTATATATTTAAACTTTTCGTATATTTTCTTCATAAACTTTCTTTAGATACGTATATCTTTTTTCGGAATTAAACCATTTTATTACACTTGATACTATGAAGATTAATACAAGTAATGCCGAAAATCTAATTGAAATTGTATGAGCGGCTGTATTCACGGGATATTTTATTGAATAAATACTATTAATTAGAATAATGAATAGTATTGAAGGCACTGTATTTCTTATTTCATATGCAAGAATACCTTTTTCGTGAATCGGCTTCCATTTTATAAAGAAATTATCATTACTTAAACTTTTTATTTGTTTCACCTCTTTCAATATTTTTTACAAGTATGACATAAAATATATATTCAATTATATCATTATTGCCTTATCTAAGAGTCAAAGAAATAATGATAAAATGAATGAAAAAGCGTTAAAAGTTCGTGTTATATCAACTTAAAGTTCGTTTATTTTATAGTGAGGTCATGGAAGCTAGGTATATAGCCAGAGTTCGTTAAAGTGATAAATAACGAACTTTATAAATAAAAATCAATGGATATGAATTTATTTTTACTATTTGCTTAATTATTGATCGTTTTAGCTAATATAATATATTAGCGTTTATTTGAAAATCTTGTAATTATTTATATATATATTTGTAAATTACAAGAGATTTGTTAGTATATAAACCATATTTTTCATAATTTGTCGTATGAAAATTAATTTTTATAAAAATAACTAAAGTTTTAATCTCCTAATTTCGATAATTAAAATGACGAAAAACTTTTTTATATGATAAAACCGGGGATTTTGAATGTACGCATTTGTTATATATGGTATATCTAAAATAGAATTATATTGTGAAACATTAGGCTACGGAACTTTTATGTGGAGGGTGGGGAGTATTTTGCTGAGAGGTTTATTTATAAATATGATAATGGTGATCGGTTTTATAAGCATATTAAGTCAATTAATAAAAAAATATGAGATAAGAAATTCATCATCT
>Ga0209430_1001328_pt1 | contig 18754 bp, 30 predicted proteins | sample BarGraIncub1133A_FD_184504 | JGI IMG/M metagenome (GOLD analysis project Ga0209430, IMG submission 184504) | Arctic peat soil microbial communities from Barrow, Alaska - Barrow Graham LP Incubations 11-33A (SPAdes) (version 2) | ecosystem: Environmental > Terrestrial > Soil > Wetlands > Peat... | reverse complement strand
CGTCTATATATATCTCATTGCTAACATGATGTGTTGAGTTTAACATAACATATACGAGTTATACATAACGTATTTCAATAGGCACCAACTCAACTACAACTATTGATTATCTTCATCCTCAAACTCTTTAACTTCTTGATCTAATATATTTATATCTACACTGTCCTTATCGTCTCTTCCATCAGCCAATTCCATCCTAGAGGTGGCTTTGCCATGGCCCCTGTCCAAGATGTCTGTTGCTGCTCCTTGTGCTATTTTCTCATTCCTTGAACCCAGTTGTTTCACCAAAACCTTTGATGCATCAATAAGAGCACCCTTTAATATCCTTTTACTTTGAAAAGAAATCTCTCGTTCGAATTCGTCCAGCTTTGCCGTAAATTCTTCCATTTTCTCCCAACTCCACAGGGTAGTCCTTGATATTCCTACAGCCTTTGCTATCTCAGTCTTGTTTATACCAATAGCCATCATTTCCACACACCTTATTTGTCTCTCATCCAACACATTACCACCTCCTCTATACTTTACACACAACATAAAAGAGCACCAGTTGTACACCAGTGCCCTCTAATTAACTATTTATCGTTATAACTCTATTATACACTATATCCTGTCAAATGCACTGCCATATTTCTGCCATTACTTTATTGCATTTATTCCATGTAATTGAACTGCGAATGTTCTTATTGCTTGATTCTTTATTCTGTAAAAGGTCCTTTCAGAACAGCATGTATATTTATAAAGAGTCTCCTCTCGATATCCTAAAATATAATAACCCCTCAATATTCTCTCAACATTACTTGGAAGCCTGGATAATATCTTATTCATTCTTTTAATTGTCAATTTAGTTAAAGCATATTCTTGTTTCTTTACCTGCAGCATATATATTTTATTTACTAGCTTGTCATCTGGTAGCTGAGAATTATCACCTGTAGGCATATCTGAATATGCTATACCTTTAAGTTGTCCCACATTTAATTCCTCAGCAATTTCTTTAATACTCATATCAAGATTTATCAATGATGTCTTTAAATTATCATAATTGGTTAAAAACTCTATAGCCTCTCTTATATAATCCAAGTTTATTCCTCCTTAGCATTTTGTCTTAATCTAACTTACCAATACGTTCCTCCAACATTTTCTTTTCTGCTGTCAACTTGGCTTTTAGTGTCCAATTCTTCTTGCAAACTGCATTTCTGATATCTATATTAATTTGTTCTATCCTACCGTAATACATATCCTTGAAATCTATTTTCATGTAATTGCCTCCTTAAGTTTTAAATCCATTTGACAATTCATCCTTGGTTGCTCCTTTAATTTGTTTTCCAACTTCACTAAGTTCTATAATAATCTTCTGATACTCAGGAATATAACTTTTTTCTATAACCTCTAGTTTTATATTTTTATTGTCTAAATACAAACAAGCTTTCTTTTCTCTTTGGAGAAGTGAATTATATTTTTTCTTTAAGGCAACTGATTTATCCATAAATTACCTCCGTTTTGGCCAGTGTATACTTGTGTATGTTTTTATGTATGCTTTTTGGGGCTATCACTGTCCTGTGTATACTTGTGTATGTTTTTTGCCTATTGTATACATATATACATATACACATACATATATTTACTTATATTATTACTTCTATGGACTTTACCCTAAAAAGTATACACTACTATACACGATATAGAGATACCAACGCTTTGAAGGTTGCGAAACATACACTAAAACATACACTAGCTATACACAACCATACACACTATTTTACTGTTTTTATTATTAATTCAATTTATATACAATAAACATTTTATACCATTTATACAAATTATAACTTTCTCCCTAGTTTTTTACGTTTCTCATATAATACATTTCTATTAAAAACTCTCTTTTCATGCTTATTTTTCTTGATAATATGTTTAATTATCCTAGGATTTTTGTTCGAAAACTGCTTTATAATTTCTGATATTTTAACAAATTTATTACTTATTTCTTTACTCAATTTAACCATTGCATCCCTTAATTTTGACATTTTCTCTCTCGCCTCTTCTAACCCAACATTAAAAACTTCCGAATATTTTAACATTATTTCATCCAAATTTATTACCTCCTTGATTCTCAAATTATTCTTGGATTACGTCCTAATTTACACATTTTAAACATATACTCATATTAAATATCAAGTATTTCTATTTTCAATTAGGTGGTGTAACTTTGACATTTTTAGATAATGTAAGTCCTGAAGATTTACTGGTTTTAACTAATATAATTGCTATTTCACTTTCCAAAGATAGAAGCGCTGATGAAATAAATGTACTTGGAAATTTTATTGTAGGTATAGGCTGTTTAATGCTAACTCTCGCAGCTCAACAACAATTTCTAGCTTCACAAAAGGGAACTAATAACCCCCAAACTGACGATACTACTATTGGTTAATAAATTAAGTTCTATCATTCTAAGAACTTAATCTATTAACTGACTTGACATTTTTTCAGTAAACGATATTTTTGAATTACGTCATTCCAATAATTCTCTAATTTTTTTAATAATAGATATATTAAGCGTAGAATTACCTTTTTTATGTGATTCTAAAATTACACTTAGCATTAATTTTAAGCTCTTATTTTCTTCTCGCCATTCTTCAACAGTGTTGAGTTCCTTATCTTGTACAAATACAGTTTTCCCAAAATCAGTATCATAAAAATCAATAAATCTATCTGAATCATATGAAACTTTTATAACCTTTTTATCCTCAGATATTGCAACTATTTCCCCATGTATTGTTGCTTCATGCCCATTATATTGTCTGAATACAATAGCCTTTACCTTATCGCCAATTTTCATTTATTCTCCTTTTCTTATTGCGTATTATTTTCAGGAGCCGAAACTCCTGAATTACAAATATTTTTATATTGTGATTTTGCATTCGGTTCCATATTTTTTAAAACTATAAATCAGAAATAAAGGGCATAATATTTATATAATCACCTAATAATTTATCTATTAAATAAGAAAGAAGGAATTATATATGTATTTTTTACCAATACAAATACCAATATCAATATATGTACTGCTAATATCATTAATTGGCTTGATTTTGCTTTTCATATTTAACAAGAAACTAAAATCAAGGACTGTAACTGTAATTGAATATATACTAGTGATTACAACAATAATAGGAATTATTTTATTATTTTTTATTTAATGATAATCTCAGTAACTGATCACTATTCTCTAATAATTGTATTTTCACAAGTTTCGTTGAAAAGTTCTACTGCATCAGTTCCGCTATCTACCCACCAAGTACCATCATAAAACTTAACTACTCCAATAAAGTCTATATCCTTGGCACCAGTCAAAACACTAAGTTGATGTATTCTCATACCCTCATATATCTCATTCTTATCAGAATCGTTCTGCTCTGTATACTGTCCTACTGTTTCAGGAATGACTTCTACCTGATATGTTGGTCTAGGCATATTCCAATCAGCAAACCAGCAAATATAATAAAACATTCCTCTTTTTTATCGCTCTCATTTTCTGTTTTTATGCATTGAAGTGGAAGCGCCTTTTCATAGTAATATCCATAAACCCAATCACCGTACTATTACTTTTCCTTTTGCCTCTAAATTTAATATTTCTCATTTATATCTCCTTTTAATCCTTCACAAATGGGTTATATTTATTGTTGCATTCAGTCATATCCATCTGATGATCTTTATCTACTAATCCAATACCTTTCCAGTACAATCCACCACTGGACCTTTTCTTTTCAAATTCCTTTTCAATCATTTTCTTGGAAAACTTGTTTACAGATAACGTATATTCTTTATTTTCTTTACACCAAAACTCATATGTTTTGAACAACTCAGACACATTTACTCTTACAGTTTCGCTTTTAGCGACTATACACTCGTCTGCAATAAACCTTTGTATAGGGTCCGAATCAACTCTATATTCGTCCACAGAAGCCTTAACCACGTCTGGAACATGTTCACCCTCTTGTTGCCATTTCAAGCAACCTTCTATTGCCCAATTCAATATTCCACCCATCTCAGGTATTAACTTCTTTTCAAAGAAATTTACATCTTTATCCTCATCAGTAAACTTATATTTAAAAGGAATTTTCCTAACCCTTCTCCAAATACCTTCATCATCATTATTAATTTTGGGCATATGATTTGTAGACATCCATATTTTAAAAGTGGGCTTCAAATTAAAACTTGACTCATACAAATTTCTAACCTTAACAGTTTCATCTGCTCCACTTGTTAAACTCTTTAATAGTCCTTCATCAAAACTTTTGCTGCCTTTCATCTCATTAACATTCACAAACCTTTTTCCTATCAACCCTGCGATTTCTTCCCTAGTACCCTCATCGCCCGTTTTCTCCATTAAACTTTTTGAATCTAAACTGTCTGCATAATCTCCCAAGAACCTCATAATAGTTTTAATGAATGTTCCCTTACCATTTGCTCCATTACCATGCAAGATGTAAAAGCACTGTAAATTAGCATCACCCGTCATGGAATAACCAATGGATTTTTGGATATAATTAATTAGTTCCTGGTCTTCTAAAAATATTTTATTGATAAACTCGGTCCAGTTTGGACATTGCATCTTAGGATCGTACTCAACATCTATCAGTTTTGTACAAAAGTTTCTTCTATCATGTTTTTCTAACAATCCAGTCTTAAGATTTAAGGTACCATTTTTAATATTTAACAAGAAATTATCCTTATCTGTTTCGGTTACAATTAAACTATTTTGTGTCATGGCCTGATTTATCATTGCTTTAATCTTTCCATCAGATTCGCTTCTGAGCACATATTTTTTGATTGATTCTTTTAGTTTTTCTTTTTTCGCTTGGTCTTCATATGACAGCCCTTCTAAAGATATTGCTTCACCCTCTACCTGCAGTTTTCTTATTACTTTTCTTGCTTGTCCTTCAATTTTCCCAACAAAATCAAACTCCCAGTGTTTACTTGACCACAACAACCACCTTTTTCTTAAAGGATTATATCTAATATTTTTTCCGTATGTGACCATCAACCTTTCAGCATTTCCTACGTCAGAGAAATTGAAATTGATAAGACTTTGCTCTGCTGCATCATCATATTCATAGAATGAAGTAGAATTTATTATCTCCCTTATTTCTTCCTTACCATTGCCGGCTGTAATAAAGTCTGTAATATCCTCCTTGTCTAAAACACCTGGAAGCTCAGGGCGTTTTACATATTCAGCGATTTCATAAAGCTCTTGAGCAATATAATCTGCATGTGTTCTGCCAGGATCATCATTATCATTAAAAATTACAACCTTGGCATCTTTGAATATTTTATTATAAGATTTCCTCCACTTAGGTTTTAATTTACTAGCTGAAGCACCATCAAAGTTACAACAACAGGGGAAACCCAATGCGGTAAGATTATCCGCATCTTTTTCACCCTCTGCAATATGAACTTCTTCACCTGCAGTTATAGCTTTTAGAATAACCTGCAAATTATATAATACTGGCTCACAACCTTCAAATTCTCTTTCCTTTGGGTTTGTTTTCTTTCCTAAGTTTTTAGTCCATTCATTGCTACCAGCATAAGTTTCAAAATGTATTCCACCCTCTAAGCCCCATACAATAGCACCATCTATTTTTCTTCTCTGTGTAAAGTTTTTCTTTTTTGTTTCAGTGGCTTTAAACCTTACTTTCTCAAATAAAACATCACCATTACTATCTTTATACTGATATATCCGTTCAAATCTATTATCATAATCACCCTCAGGTAATGAATTATCAAATAGATCACTCATTTTTAGTCCTGCTGCATCTAAAATATCAGCAATTTCACACCCAGCATGACAACTCATTAGAGTTTTGCCTTCGCTATCATCATGCCAAATGGACAAACTAGCCTCCTTATCAGGATGCGCAGGACAAATAGCTATATACCCTTTTCCTTTCTTTTTTACATTTTTGAACTTAGATAATATAATGCTAAAGTCCATGCGCTGCCACCTTTCTACACTTTTGTTCGATTCTCTATATAACCCTTATGAACTAAAATATTTCTGACCCAATACCTTAATGTATTGTATATTTCACTACCTATAAACTGTTTTCCTATAGGCCTTATAAATGTATTAAATTCTGCTTCTATTCCTTTAAGCCGCTTGTAGAGTGTGGCGGGGTCATACTGTGCTCTAAAGTTTCCACTCCGTATATTTTTATCAAAGTTTTCATCTTCAAGAAGAATAAAAAATTTGGTATCATGCTTATTTAATGTTGTAAGTTCTTGCTTAAATCTGTTGTAGTCAGTTTTTAAAACTTTAGCCAAATATTTTTCACCAAATAATTCAATTATTTCTTTTTTAATATCGTTGATATTAGTCTTGTTATCCTTTAAATTCATAGCTAATTCATCAATACAGAATTTTCTTTCAATTACTATTTCATCATTGAAGTAGATGTCTCTAGTTTGTCCCTCAAAACTTCCTATAGGCAAATAACAACTATAATCACCATAATCAAGCTTTTGTACCTTATATATTTTTTTACTTTTAGCGAACCATTCAGTAACATGGTCATTGGCTTGTTCACGTGAATCCACCAATACAATCATTTTATTTAATGCTTCATTTATTTCTTTATCCGTAAATTTATATTGCAAAATATCAACTCCTTTCATCTTTTTACATTATTTTTCAAAACGGGATATCGCCGTCCTCGATTGGTGTTATATCACTACCAAAATCATTACTTCCAGTATTAGAATTGTTACCATTTACGCTCTGATTAGAATTGCTATCTTTATTTTTGCTATCTAAGAATTCTACTTCATCAGCAATTACCTCAGTAACATATTTTTTTGTACCATCTTTGGCATCATAGTTTCTAGTTTGAATGCTTCCTGATATACTCAATTGGCTACCTTTTTTCATATAATTAGCAGTAGCCTCTGCCGTTTTGCCAAATACAACCATTTGCACAAAGTCCGCATCAGGATATCCTTCCTTTTTAAATCTTCTGTTTACGGCCAATGTAAAAGTACATACTGCAGTTCCTGTTCCTTGGGCAAATTTTAGTTCTGGATCCTTCGTTAGTCTACCTATCAATACAACTTTATTGATAAGCTATCACCTCTTCTTTTTTGTAACACTGTTCCCAAATTTTAAGAGCTTCCTGTGCTTCTTCCATCTTTTCTTTGCTTATAAAATCCTCATTTAATGTAGCTTTTACACCGTCTTTATCAAAGAAATAACGTCCATGCTTACCTCTCATAACCACAGGAATAAGTTTAGTGACTTCAAAAAGTTCATTCTCATCCACAACTTCAATGTCTTTAATAGGTTTCATTACTTCTTCTTTCCGCTTAATGCCTTCATCATCAAGAGCATTTTTCTTGGTTTCTGAAATAATTTTTTCACTACTTTCTACAAGTTTGTTTCTATTCTCAGCAAATGCCTGTGAAACTATTTTTTCTATATTTAACTCAGTTGGTTTTTCCGTTTTACTTTCAACTGCTTCTGCAACTTTATTAGGCTTTTCTATAACCTTAAATTTTAAATCTTCTTTATTGTTTAGATCTGCATAAGAAGGCTTGTATATAAACTCTTTTCTCCACGTTGGATAATAAGTTTGAGCCGTTGTTTTTGTTACACCGACATTTTTTATAACCAAATCAATTGTATGTTCTCTAGTAGCACCTTCATTATCAGCAAAAATTTTATAACATTCTTCTTTTTTAGTCATTCGATATGCCTCCTTAGCTTATTTCTAGACCCTGTACCGCAATATAAGTCGGTATACCAGTTAATGCTTCTATCTCTTTTTTAAATCTTTCAGGCTCTCCATTATTTTTAGATAAATGTATAAGTGTTATTGTTTTTGTAGAGGATAAATCCCATGTTTTTAAGGTTTCTTTTAAAGTTTCTAAACTCATATGGGACTTTAAAATTCTTTGTTCATGTGGCTCTAATACTTGAAGAGTGTCTTCAGAATAATTACATTCAATCAGAATATGGTCTATATCTTTAAATTTATATTTTAAATAATAGGTGTCAGTTGCAAATAATATATGTCCTATTTTTTCATGTTGTATTAAATATCCTAAGTTCTCGCATTCTGAACTATCTGAATTGGTGTGCTGGCAACCAAAAGGCATTACTAAAAAGTTTCCTATATTAATTATGCTTTTATTTACGGCTACTATACTTTTACTAGAACTCATATACTCAAACTTTTCTAATACTTCCACCGGAGCAACGACCTTCTGTAAATTCTGAATTATCTTTTTGTGACTCTTACAGTGGTCTAGGTGCTTGTGAGATATTAAGCACCCAGCTACACCTTTTATACTGTAATTAAGCCCTTTAAGAATATTTTTATACTCTATACCACATTCTAAAACAAGTTTTTCTTCTCCTGCTTGGATGATGTAACAATTTCCTGAGCTTGAACTTCCTAATATTTTTATCATCGTTTAGCCCTTCTTTCCCTTTCCGGAGTTGTAAAAGCTCGTTCTATACTCCATTGTCTTCTAAAAATTCTTTCACGTATTACAGGGTATTTCAAACCCAACTTTTCGCACCATTCACAAAGCTTTAATTCTTTACCGTTATAATTTATTATTTGATTTTCAAAATCAAAAGTTTCATTTATAGGCTCTGTAAATGCTCTATTTATTCCCCACTTTTTAATTCTTTTTTGTAAAGTTTTATAGCATATACCTAATTCGTTAGACCATTGCTGTAATAGTTTGGATTTTCCCTTATATTCGATATAAACATTTGTTGTTTTATTATTTTGTTGTTCTTTATTCGTTATCCACCTGCAATTGTCAGGATGGTAGTTTTTATTTACGTCCTTTCTATCAATAGTTAAATTGCTAGAATACCCATTTTTTAAAGCCCATGTTTTAAATATGTTATAATCTTTTAACCATTCATTACATATGCTTATGCCCCTGCCTCCATAATTTAAATATCTAATATTTTCATTGTAGTAACATCTAGACATCATATTGTTATAGATTACATAAAGTCTTGTTTTACTTCTTCCATCATTCTTTATACCTTCCCTACTTTTACCCATTAGTAAGGAGTCTCATCTTCGCCTTTAACAATTTCGGCATCTATAATTGGGGCATCGTCATCTTTATCTTCTTTATGTTTTTTATCCGGTGTATCTTCTTTGATATCTATTGCTTCTTTGTTAGCTTCATTTTTAATTTCTTCTTTAACTTCATGCTGAATATTAATTATTTTATCTTCATCAATTCCCAGTTCTTCTTTAGCATACAGTGAACCTATTTCACTTGGAAATGATTCTCTAAGAGCCTGTACAAGTGCGACTTTCCTAATCATTGTCGAGGGCATGCTTTTCCACGTACTCTGTCCCTTGCTATACTCTGCTAGTGCAACCTTTGCAACGATAGGATAGTCTTTGCCATCTACAAATACTTCCGCCCATCCTCCTACTAAAACGTCTGATTGAAGCTTGAAGCATCCTTCTAACTCTAGTATTGCTTTTTCTCTTGCAACAATTATTCCAGCTTTATGACCCTTGTAACGTGGACTTTCTTCGGCCTTTCTCATTAGAGCTTCTTTACCAACGACCATTTGTGCTTCATCGCCGAACTTAACCAAATATGCTTCATTTAAGAATGGATTTAATTTTCTGTATTTGCATAGGTTCATGAAAACTACGACTTCTCTATCATTTAATTGCTTATTCCCTCGTGCTATAAATGTTTTTACTATATTGGCAGTAAGTTTTACCTCTTCTTCACCAACTGTATACACCATTTCTTTTTCCAATAATGTTACTGCACTGCTTTTTACATTAGTTTTTTCACTCATTTATATTGCCTCGCTTTCAATTTTAGGATTATTGTTTTTTATACATTTGCACCATGTTGGTTTCATTGCAAAACCTTCAATGTAAGCATCGTGGCTATTATGGATAGTTGTAATTTTATTACCATTTAACCTTGTTATCCATGAACCTTTTTTATCGCCTAGAGGTTCATCTACTTTCATAAATTTTTTAGTTGTAAAAACATAGACATTACCTTTTATAAACTGTTTGGACATTTATGCTTCCTCTCTTTCAAATGCATTTGTATCTTCATTAAAAATCCAAGTTGTTTCCATTTATATAGCCTCAACTTTCAATTTTTTATCATTACTAACTATTAAATTAATAACTTGGCTATCTACATCGATTGTTTTATTTACAGATTCTTTGTTATCAATGAATATAGGGGCGTTAACTCCATAATATTGGCATAGAGTGTTTATAATATCTAAACCAGCATTTATTCTAGCGGCGGTATTTAAGTTACTAGCAAAAGGAATACCATTTATACATGGCTCGCAAACTTCTTCCAAACCTCCATTTATTTGATTTCTGAACATTTTAAAGGTTACATATTTGAATTTAGAATTAACAGTAGCTTCTAATAGTGATACTTTAGTTCTTATAAAGTCCTCAGATAGTATTTCTAAACCCTCTAATTCTGCTATTTTCTCGCTTACTTTTATCTCCTCTTCTTTTAGAATATCAATTCTTTTTAAAGTTTTTTCATTAGTTTCTTTAAATGCAAGTTGATTCTCAACCTCTTTCAAACTTGTTTGTAACTCAATCTTTTTAGCGGTTAATTCTGTAGTATCCGCTGCTTTATAATTTTTGATTTTATCTTCTAAAATTTCTATTTCTTTTTTTATACTTTCTGTTTCAGAAGAATCTTTCACTGGTGCAGTCTTAAGTGATTCTAATTCTTTTTTCTTTACATCTAATGATTTTTGAATTAATGCCAGGGCTCCTTTTTGTTCTTCTATTTTCGCATCTAAGCTAATGATCTCTTTATTAATTGTCTCTATTTCTAATTTAGTAGCTGTTCCCTCTGCAATATTTTTTTCTGTTTTTCTAGCCTTATCTATATTAAAATTACTTTCTAACTCTACCTTTTTAGCTTCTATATCATCAGTCTCAAATTTTCTCTGACAAGTTGGGCACTTGCAGCTCTCTTCATCAAACTCAAATTTCGATTTTTTTATAGCCTTATATTCTTCAAGTAATCGACTCCTCCTAGGATTATGTGCATCAGTTATCAGTATCTTTTTATTACGTATAGACTCCTCGTGTTCATATACGATTCCATTTATATGTCTTATGCTAGATTCTTTCATTCTTATATCACTTTCCATTGTCTCTCTTGGTTTGTTCCTTGTAGCTTTAATTGTATATTCAAGATCTAACAAGCTAGATTCTTTTTCTTTTAGTTCAGATTTTAAAGTATATAGGCCTTCATTTTCTTTACTTTTATCCAGTAGTTGTTCTTCATTACTTTTTATTTCAGCTTCAACACTTTTCTGCTTAGCTTCTAATACATCAAATTCATATTCCTGTATGCTCTTAGTAGCTTCATCAATTCTTACTGGTAGTTTTACTCTATCTTCTTTTAGCTTGTTTACTTTGCTTCTTGTCATCTTCATAAGCTCATTTACTGTATATTCCGTTAAATGTTTGCGCAACGGTTCGAGTTCTTTCTTAGAATCTAGCACAGTCATGTTGTCCAAATCTCCAACTATTTCAGTTATGATTTCCATTCTTTTTTTCTTGTCCAAACTAGCAAAATATGTTGGACTTGTAACTAATTTAAAAATATCTTCATTTAGCAAACTTCCTACATATTTTTTATATTCTGTGACTTTATGGGGGACGTCATTTACGTAATACTCTGATTCGTATCCCTTGAAGTCTAATTTTGATGTACCTCTAACCTTTGTATATTTTTCTTTGTAAATTCTTTTTAAAATGACTTGCTTGTCATTTACATTCAATGTAGCTTCAATTACTGTTTCTAGGTTATGAATAGGGTTATTGTCTTTATCTAAGGGTTGTGCATCGAACTTAGCGCTATCTTTGCTATCTTTATCAAATAGAAGAAAAGTAAATGCATCAGGTATAGTTGTTTTTCCAGTTGCGTTTGCTCCAAATATATTTGTAACTTGTCCAAACTTAATTGTCTGATCAGCAATCCCCTTGAAATTTATTATTCTCAATTCCTCAATTGTAATTTTCATTATTATTTATTCCTCCTCTAGTTTTATTTTTTACTTTTTAAATCATTCAAACAACTTTTACATATCCACTTACCTTTAAAATTGATCAAACTATCATCATTCTCATTACAAAAGAAACAATCTGGTGTATATTTTTTAAGAATTATAGAATCACCTTCTGTATATATTTCTAATGGATCAGCTTCTTTAATGTCTAAAACCCTCCTCAATTCCATTGGTATAACTATTCTTCCTAGTTGGTCCACTTTCCTAACAATGCCAGTTGCTTTCATAATTAACATCCTCCGTTTAATTTATTTTGATTTTCAAGTTCCTCAATTTTCTTATGCAAATTTATTTCTACTTCGTTCATATTTTCACAACTTTCTTCGAGTTCTGCGACTCTCTTTCTTAAAGTTAAGATTTCATTATCCTGTTCGCTGACTATCTGTATATAATCCTCTAAAGATTTAGCACATTCGGTAATGGTAAATTTATAGTCTCCCAGTGTTTCGACCAGATTTTTAGTTTCTTTTTCTTTCATAGCACAGCCTCCTAGAAGTTTTTTCCTATAACGGTTAAACGCTTTTCTCTGTTGCTACCTAAATTAACAAAATTAATTTCGATTTTTTGTGGTACAATATCGATAGTTAGTTTTTTTAACCAATCAACCTTGGGTGGATTCTCTCGCGAAGAATCTGCCTTCTTTTTTGTCTTTAGATTTAACAATGTGTTAGCCTTACATTCAGCAGCTTTTAGCTGAAGTATCGCGATTTCTATAAATTCCTTATCCGCATACTGAAAATTTTGTTCTGCTTGCTTTAGTTCTATGATGGCTTGGACTAGTTCGTTTTTCATTTTTCAACTCCCTTGCGATACATTTGCACCAGTTTACATTGATTGAATACCCAGTTCCTAAAATTGTTCCAGCTCTATTAGGATTTACATTTTTGGTGATTAACCGTCCATTTAGTTCCTTTGACCAATTAGATACTTCAAATTTATTTTTTTTACTTTCCTTATACTTTTTATAACTAAAAACATATATTAGATTCGGCTGAAAAGTTCTGCGTTTCTTTGTTCTCATCAAATTCCTCCTTATTCTTCTGGCATAATATAAACATTGTCATTTTGACTGTAATTTTTAATTTCAAATTGAATGTCATCCAATACTTCGATAGCTCTCTCAGATGTTTTATAAGTTCCAACTATTGAATAGCTGCCTGGAGCTCCATCTGTACGTACAGAAATTTTATTTTCCTTTATGCTGAATATAGCTACATTTATTAAAACTTTTTTATTTTGACTTCTGAGCCACATAAATGTTATTCCTCCCTCATTAAATTTTTGCTAGCATCTAAAAATTGATTTTTCAATTTTTATTTAACTGAAATGAGAATTTCTGAACACTCGTTACAAGGTTGTTCGGTTGCCTTTTTATCAGCATTAACACATTGTTTGCATCTAGTTTTACGGATCATTTAAACCACCTCTTTCAAAATTATTTTTAAAGATTCCTTTGATTTTATTAAATCTCTACTAACTGCAACCTGGCTCATTCCTAACATTTTCGCAATTTTTTCTTGGCTACAATCTTTTAAATGATATAAAACAAATATATATTTACTTTTTTCATTAAGGGTTTCAATCATTTCAAGACTTTCAATTTCCGTATAATCTTCTTCTATAGCGATTTTATCTTTAATTGTAATGTCAGCACCATCGCTTGAATTATAAATTACTTTATCTAAACTATCGCATGGTATTGTCGTTTTATAATTTTCCCTAGGTGCCCTTATGATGCCTATACGATCTCTTATAAATGTTCCAATATGCCCGCTTGCACTTCTCATAAAATATGTTGAAAATTTACCCTTGCTTGGGTCAAAAACCTCCATAGATTTGGCAAATGCTTGATTTATCAATGCAAGCTTTTCTTCTTTGTCGATACTGTAAGTGCGAAAAGTTTTCATAGCTTTGTATACTAAAGCTAGATTTGCATTGTAGAAATCATCACCAGCCCTTTTGTCTCCATCCTTAAACTTTTGGATCAATTGTTCTTGCATGATTAGTTCCTCCCTATAATTTTAACTACTTCTTCTTTTTGCTTGTAACTCTAAATTTATATATTTAGTCCTTAATATTTTAAGTTGTTTTTTTATTAACCTACTTATATAACTTTGAGCAAATCCAAATTCTTTGCCTATGTCTCTTTGGCTTACGCCGTTAAAATGAAGTAATAAAAGCCTTTTGTTATGAGGTTCCAATTTGTTTAAGCAAGATTCTAATTCTTTAATTTCATCATTTTTTAAAATAGTCGTTTCGCATATATTAGGACCACTTATAACATCTAATATTGTAATCTCATTGCCTTCACTATCAGTGGCTAAAGAATATTCGAGGTTTATTGTTTTGAGGGTTTTCTTCTCTTTTCTCATTTGCATCAGCATTTCATTTTGTACTATAATTGCGACTAAAGTTGTAAAACAATTTCCTGTGTCAAGTTTGTAAGCATTAAAGGCTTTAATTAAACCAATATTTCCAATTTGGATCAGGTCTTCTAAGCTTTCATTTGAATTTTTGAATCCATGTGCTATTTTTTTTACTTGAAAACCAAATTGTTCATATATTTCATTTATATCCATTTCTTTTATTTCGATCTCTTTTTTATCATTTTTAAATCTTATTAATTTTCGTTTTCTCATTTCAATTTATTTAACTCCTCCCTATAATTTGTCTGCAATATTCCTGAGTTTGTTTTAATTCTTTTTCAATCTTTGCTAATTTCTTCAATGTTCCTTTCTTTTGCATCTTTAAAATTACAATGTCCTTTTGGTAGACTTTTAACATTTCATCATTACTTTGTTTGTCACCATGTTTTTTACATTTTATTTTTATTTCCATGGCCTGTCCTCCTTTTTTCTTAGTTATTTACACTACAACATCGGTGTTGTTACATTTTGGTACCAAGCAGGTAAAAAAAATATCATTAACTGGTAAGTTAAAAGCTTTAGCAATACTTACTGCCTCCATCATGCTCCACGTAGATACTTTACTGTTTAATCTTCTCCGCATTGTGACTGGTGTTATTCCTGTTTTTTTGCATAAAGTTATTTGTGTCCATTTATTAAATTTAATAAGTAATTTGATATTATCATTAGCATTTTTTAAATCATTTTTCAAAGTATTTCCCTCCCCTCTGTTTCACTTCGGTATCAATATAACACCAAGAAACTATGTTGTCAATGTATTTTTAGTAATATAACCACACTTTTTCGCATAAATATATTGCAAAACGGTAACACTTAGTATACAATCTTGTATATTAAGTATTTTAGGAGGCTACCAAATATGAAACAATTAAGTTTAGAAATTTTTGCAGAAAGATTAAAAAAGCTAAGAGAAGAACATAATTTAACAACTCGTGCCCTTGGCGAAATAATAGGAACAAGTAATGCTACTATTTCTAGGTATGAAACAGGAAAAAGAGACCCTGACCTAATATTGGTTCATAATATATCTCAATATTTTGGTGTTACCATAGAGTATCTTTGTGGGGAAGACATTAAGCCAAATGAAGAAACCTTGTTAATGTTATATTCTAAATTGTCTGATGATGCCAAAATTGATGCAATTAAGTATATTACTTATTTATCAGAAAAGGAGTGAGATTAGTGGAAGGCTCTGTTACCAAACGTAAGGATGGACGTTGGCAGGGTGTCGTAGATGTACCTACACTAGATGGTGTAAGAAAACGAAAGTATGTTTATGCATCCACACGTCCAGAATGTAGACGAAAAATAAATGCACTGATTGAAGAAATTGAGAATAATGGAATTATAAATCCAAGCAAATCAACATTTAAAGAGTTTGCTCAAATTTGGCTAGATACATATTGTATAAACTTATCTCCGACTACTATAGAGGGTTATAAAAAAAGTATATATACTTATGCTGATAAATATATTGGAGATGCGTTAATGTCAAAAATATTACCAATACATATTCAAGAAATGATAAATAATTTTTCAAAAACCCATTCGGAAAAAACATGCCAAAATATGTTGGGCGATATAGGTGGAGTTTTTAAATATGCGATTCTAAACAAAGTATTGAAGACTAATCCTTGTATCGGTGTTAAAATTCCACATGATATAGAACCATATCAATATTACATATATAACGAGGATGAATATAATGCTTTGCTTGAGGTGGTCTCAGGAACCATAGACGAGTTACCTGTATTACTTGCAGGATTATGTGGTTTAAGAGTAAGCGAAATTATGGGATTAACTTGGAATAATATTGATTTTGATACGCATATAATTTATGTGAGAAAGGCATACGTACATGTTAAAGGTGAGGTTATAGCTAAAAATACAAAAACAAGAACATCTTATAGGGAATTAGTTGCTCCGTCTTATGTAATAGAGAGGTTATCTTTATATAAGAATGTGGGATTCGTATATCCTAAAAATGATGGAACAGCTGAGAATGGAGGAAATTATAGTAAGAGATTTTCTAGAATGTTAAAGAACGCTGGATTACCACACACTCGTTTCCATGATTTAAGGCATTTCAATGCCACTATGATGTTGAAAAAAAAGGTAACCGACAAAGAATCCGCTGCAAGATTAGGACACTCAGATACAAACATGACAAAAAAATATCAGCATATATTATCTAATATGAAAGATAACTCAGCTAATGCTCTTAATACTATTGTAAAAAAGTTGGATGTCAAATTGGATGTCAAACCGTCTTAAACTGTTGGTATAAATGGTGGAGGCGAGGGGTGTCGAACCCCTGTCCGAAAGCAGCAACACCTAGGCATCTACGAGTGTAGTCAATAATTTAACATTCCCTCTACTTAACCCCCATTGACCGGGTTTAAGTTTTAGTAGCTTCATATTTTCCGTTTCCAGGTCAAAGCTTTCCCGGACTCGGTTCACCGCTGTCGGCGCCCTATCCTAAGTCGCGGTAATCAAAGGTAAGACGTAGCAGACTAAGCTGCTAGTGCTAAATTATCGTTTGCGTTTAAATTGTTCCAATAGTTTTTTAACGCGGGTCCATAGGTTCCCTCGACTCGCTTCCTACATGCAACGTACCCCCGTCGAAACCAAGTACGCCCCCATAATGTCAAAAGATTTTATTTGAATCTTTTGCTTAGCAATAATACATGAAAACTATTGCATCTATAACGCCAAACTTTATTTATTAAATCCTTATTATCTATAAATCAGTAATATCAATTAACTTACTATGTTACTGACTGTGAACATAATGATACACCATATTATATGCTTTTTCAAGTACTAATATTATGGAATATCAGTAGATTGTTTCTTGTTATCTCATTCTCTCTTTTATCTGTCTATCCATGTCTCTCTTAGCATCTTTTTCAAGCATTGCATCTCTTTTATCATAATCTTTTTTACCTCGAACAACACCAAGGTTAACTTTTACTTTGGTATTCTTAAGATAAAGTGATAATGGAACTAATGTGTAACCCTTTTGTGCTGTAAATCCCACTAGCTTGTTTATCTGCTCCTTATGAAGCAGTACCTTTCTAACTCTTAATGGGTCAGTGTTAAATTGATTTCCATTTTCGTAATGGCTTATATGCATATTTTTAATAAATACTTCACCATTTATAACATCGGCGTAACTATCTTTTAAATTTGCTTTTCCAGCCCTAATAGACTTAACTTCTGTTCCAACAAGTGCAATACCCGCTTCCATTGCTTCCTCAATAAAATAATCATGTCTTGCTTTTCTATTTTCCACTAACGTTTTATTTCCTGTTGCCTTTGCCATAACTCACCTGCTTTATTCTTATTAATACATCATTATACTATACTATAGATCTTTTTTCAAGAGTATATAGTATATTTTAACAGGATTCTCTTTAACTAGATTGCTTAGAAGAGGTTACCACTCCTCTTCTCAATTTTTTAAATTATTCTACGATATACTATTTTATTTTTCTATTATTCCTTTATAAGTTCATTTAAATCACTAACTGAGTATTCCTTTGAATTTTCTTCTTCATCTTCCTTATCTTCTTGCTCTCCCTCGATTATATCGAAATAAACTTCATGAGAAGTTAAGTCCACCTTACTAACTATGATCCTTACCTCTTCTCCTAATTTATATATCTTTTTAGTTCTCTCACCCATAAGAGTTAAGTGTCTTTCATCAAAAACATAGTAATCATCATCAAGGCTTGTCATATGGACTAAACCCTCTATAGTATTGGAAAGTTCCACAAATAATCCAAAATTAGTCACCGAAGAAATAATGCCGTCAAATTCTTCCCCAATTCGCTCACTCATGTACTCTGCCTTCTTTAAGTCATCTACATCTCTCTCGGCTTCCATAGCTACTCTTTCCATATCTGATGATTGTTTCGACGCAATTTCCACTTCTTTTACCAATCTCTCTGTTCTTGCTTCGCTTAACCCTCCATTTATAACCTCTTTAATTATTCTATGGATCATTAAGTCAGGATATCTCCTAATTGGTGACGTAAAGTGGCAGTAATACTTGGCGGCTAGACCAAAATGTCCAACACATTCTGAAGAATATTTTGCTTTCATCATTGACCTAAGAAGCAAAGTGCTTACCACCATTTCTTCCTTTTCTCCTTTAACTTTCTTTAGTATATCCTGGAGCATTCTAGGATGTACTTCATTTCCCCATTTA
>Ga0209430_1001327_pt1 | contig 18754 bp, 15 predicted proteins | sample BarGraIncub1133A_FD_184504 | JGI IMG/M metagenome (GOLD analysis project Ga0209430, IMG submission 184504) | Arctic peat soil microbial communities from Barrow, Alaska - Barrow Graham LP Incubations 11-33A (SPAdes) (version 2) | ecosystem: Environmental > Terrestrial > Soil > Wetlands > Peat... | reverse complement strand
ATTATTCTTGTAATATGATTTTAACCTTTTAATTAGGGCATTGAGGGTTTTGGGATTGTTTTCTTTGACATAGAGCTCAATGCCAGTGGTATCAAATGTAATAAGGGTAACAGCAACGGTAAATGGCGGCGTAAAAGTTACGGTTACAGGCATCCCAACATATTACTTGAGCATTATATCTTTTGGAGATTCTGAAGTATATCTAAACGGAACAACGGTAGTGGGATGGAAAAATTCAGGTAATTTAAGGGCTGATACAGGTATTCCCAAAACGAATATACTATTTAAATATGGATCCTCAAAGGAAGAACTGTTTGAATCGATGGGTACGCCAAAAGAACTGATAATGGTACGTAATAAAGTGTATGCTACATTTAAAGAGGGCTTTATTGAATTGGAAAATAATAAGGTTACTGCATGGGTAGAAAATGTTAAAGGCGGACTTCGTATAGGTCATGGAACAATTGATCCTAATTCAAAAGGTTTTAATTATGACTCATCCCTTGAAGAGGTTGTAAAGGCTATGGGAATACCGTCCTTACTTGTAAAAGATGCTGGAGAAATAGTGTTACAATATGGGGAATCATTTGTATATCTATATGAAAATTTGAAAGTAAAGGACTGGGTCAATAAAGGAGAATTGAAGATAGGTACCCTACAAAAAGATGAAAATGCTCCTCCATTTACTTTCGGATCTACAAGAGGCGATGTTATAAGAGCTATGGGCTTGCCCGTCAGCATATCAAATCAATATGACAGTGAATTTGGCTGGAATGGACTAATATGGTCATATGGTAGCTCAAAAATACACTTTAATGATGATTTTCTTGTAGATGGTTGGTCAAATAAAGGAAATCTAAAACTACCAGTGGCAGTATCTCAGAACAAAATACCGGTCCGAATTGGTACATCAAAGAAAGAGATATTGGATGCATACGGAACTCCAAGTTACACTTATTATTATGTAATAAAATATGGAAACACAGCGCTCACTTTTAATTTAGAGAATAAATTGGCGGAGATAATAATTGGCGACAACAATATCAAAATTTCACAGTATTACAATCATACTAATGCAGACTTCACTATTGGTGCTTCATTGGATGAGGTTTTACAATCAATGGGGGATCCGGATAAAATGGATGATTATTATCGGAAGGTAAGATTATATTATGGAAATTCGGAACTTTGCTTTTTTGACAATAAATTAATTGGCTATACAAACAAAGATAGCAATCTCAGGATAAATATGGGGGAAAGTAAACCAGGCAAGTATTTCAACATGTTTTCTACTTTGAATCAGCTTGTTGATGCTATGGGAACACCTGATTCATTCAATAAGAATGAATTCGGACGGTATGAAGTTTTTTATGATAAATCAAAGTTAATTTTGGATGGTAATAATGCTGTAACAACATGGAAAAATACCTCTAATAATCTACTTTTAGATAAAAGTGTTGTTGAAGGATCAAAAATAACCTTTGGTACACCTATTGCTGAAGTATTAAAAAATATGGGAGCACCAGATGATTTTGGTGGTGTAAGTTATACAGATGACTATGGAGCATGCTACAATTTTATAATGAAATACGGAGAATCTTCAATTTTTGCTGGCCCTGGACAAAATGGCGAATTTGAAGTTTTAGGATGGATTAATGAGGGGGATATGGTGCTTGATACCAGTCCACCAGCAGCAGGAAAACAGGCAATCAGATTAGGCGATACTAGGGAAAAGGTTTTAAGTTTGAAAGGTCTTCCAAAAATTCTCTATAGAAAAGTAATTTATCCTTCTTACTTATACAATTATATTTTTGAGTATGGAAAAACGAATATAGAATTCGACGAATATAATAAGGTGAGCTCCATTTATAATGGAAATAACGATATCCTGCTTTTTGATGACAGCCCCAAGCTGCCCAGCGGCAGAACAGTGGATTTGAACGCAACAAAACAGGAAATCAGGGATGTATTGGGTGATCCAACAGGTATAGATAGATACAACGTCTGGCAGTATACAGATGGACTGAAGATAATCTTTAATGACCAAGGCAAAATAGATACTTTTTATGGGAATAAGGACAGTATCAGTTTAGGAATAAGACATGAGGGAGCATCTGAAATCAATGTAGGATCAACTTTGGAGGATCTTGTCGAAGCCTATGGTACACCTGAGAGTTACATTAACTACAATGCTTCCGGTATAAAACTGATCCTCATGTATATTGCACCAGGTGAAGAAAAAATTATTTATAAAGGGAAAGCTTACGGCAGACTTGATATCGATATAAATGATGAAAATAAAGTTAGGTCTATAAGTCTTATTTCAACCAAATAAGAAATTATTCAGATATGGACTGTAGTTAGAATTGATAATTTAGCAATAATTAAAAGTGTGTCTCATGTTCATGTGGATGCACTTTTTTGATGCATTTCGACCCTGTGAGTACATAGATATGCCAAAGTAGAATAAATACACGAAAAGAAGGAGAGCTTTACATTAAAATATGGTATAATGTGGGGAAAATACCCCTCTGATTTTAGAAAGGTAGTATTTGTTTTTATGGCTGTGTCACGTTAAGAAAGTTTTATTGATAGTCAAATAATAGAGAGAGTATCGGGAGATTAAAAATAAAAGGACTTTTAGATGAGGTAATTTAAAGAATTTATATATTCTAATTTATACTAAATAATTGAAACGGAGATTGCTTGATGTTAACTGGAGAATTAAAGAATAAAATTGATGGTTTGTGGAATATTTTCGCTGCAGGCGGATTGACGAACCCACTTGATGTTATAGAGCAAATTACTTACCTAATGTTTATTAGAGATTTAGATAATGTGGACAATGTAAAATCAAAAGAAAGCATTATGCTGGGAACAGCATTTAACAGTATATTTGATGGAGAATTTCACGTTGGGGATAAGAAGATAGATGGCAAACAGCTAAAATGGTCATCATTTAGAGATGTACCAGCTGCTAATATGTATGAGATAGTGCAGATTGGTGTATTTCCATTTATTAAAGGATTGCATATAGACAAGAATAGTGCATATTCAAAATATATGGGAGATGCTTTATTAAAAATTGAAACACCTCAGTTACTTAGTAAGATAGTAGATTCTTTAGATGAGATTTATGAATTGGTAAAGAAGGACCAAAATAAAGATTCAAAAGGCGATTTATATGAATATTTATTGTCGAAGATTTCTACTTCTGGACGTAATGGACAGTTTAGAACACCTAGACATATTATTCGAATGATGGTTGAGATGATGGCGCCAAAGCCACAGGATACCATTTGCGACCCGTCTTGTGGCACCAGCGGTTTTTTAGTTAGTGCAGGTGAATATTTAAAAGAAAAGTATCTTGAAGAAATCTTTATGAATGCAAAAAACAAAGAGCATTACAATAACGAAATGTTTAATGGTTATGATATGGACAGGACTATGCTTCGTATTGGTGCAATGAATATGATGACACATGGAATTGAAAATCCTAATATTGAATATAGAGATAGCCTTTCTGATCAGAACATTGATAATAATAAGTATTCTATGATATTAGCAAATCCGCCGTTCAAAGGAAGTCTGGATTATGATATTGTTTCCACAGATTTATTGAAAGTTACAAAAACTAAGAAAACGGAAATACTATTCTTGACGTTGTTTTTGCGTATGCTTAAAGTTGGAGGCCGTTGCGCATCTATTGTTCCAGATGGAGTATTGTTTGGGTCATCAACAGCTCATAAGGACATTCGTAAGGAGATAATAGAAAACAATCGATTAGAAGCGGTTATTTCCATGCCAAGTGGGGTATTTAAGCCTTATGCTGGAGTTTCAACTGGTATCTTAATTTTTACTAAAACAGGATATGGTGGAACTAATAAGGTTTGGTTTTATGATATGCAAGCAGATGGTTATAGCCTTGATGATAAAAGAGCACCAGTGAAAGAAAATGATATCAAGGATATTGTGGAACGTTTTCACAATCCTGCAAATGAAGAAGGAAGAAAAAGAACTAATAAAAGTTTCCTTGTGGATAAGCAAGATATAATAGACAATGGATATGATTTATCTATTAATAAATATAAAAAGATTGAGTATGTAGCAGAAGAGTATCCACAACCAATGGATATATTGAAAGAGATACAAGATATTGAAATGCAGATAACTGAAGGTTTGAAAGAACTGGAGGGGATGTTGAATGAGTAGAGTAGGTCAAATAGTACAATATGAGGAGATTTTTAAAGATTGTACTAAAAACGGAGTAAAGATAAAAAGAGAAGATTATTGTGAAGTTGGAAGATATCCAATTATTGATCAAGGGCAAGAATATATATCAGGGTATTCGGATAATATTGAGGGAGTATACAATGATGTGCCAGCAATAATTTTTGGTGACCATACACGAATAATAAAGTATATTGATAGACCATTTTTTTTGGGCGCAGATGGTGTTAAATTGCTAAAGTGTAAAAGACTAGATGAAAATTACAAATATTTGTATTATGCATTACTTAATGCAAAAATTCCGAATACGGGATATAACAGACACTATAAGTGGCTCAAAGAAGTAGAGATACCATATCCACCACTAGAAGAACAAAAGAAAATTGTAGAAATATTAGATAAGGCTAGTAATTTGATTTTCCTTCGAAAGAAGCAAATTGAGAAATTGGATTTGTTGGTTAAAGCTAAGTTTATTGATATGTTTGGAAGAAGTGAATTTAAAAAAGTCAAGTTAGAGGAACTTTGCGAAAATATTACCAAGGGTACAACACCTAAGTCATCTGAAATAATAGATACTTTTGCTAGTAATAGGGTTCCATTTTTGAAAGTTTATCATCTGACTTTTAATGGAGAAATGAATTTTGCATATAACCCAACATTTATTAATAAAAAAATTAGTGACAATGAGTTAGCTAGGTCAAAAGTATATCCTGGTGATTTGTTAATGAATATTGTTGGTCCGCCACTGGGAAAATTTACAATTGTTCCTGATGATTATCCTGAGTGGAATATTAATCAAGCAATTGTTATCTTTAGATGTAAGAAAAGACTCAATAAAAAGTACCTATTACATTATTGCTTAAGTACACAAAATCTTCATTCGATTATTGATATTGCGATAGGGATAAGACAGCAAAATCTTAGTTTACAACAATGTAGAAATATTGAAATTGAATTGCCACCTATAGAATTACAAAATCAATTTGCATCTTTTGTAGAAAAAGTGGAGCATCAGAAATCGATATTACAACAAGGCTTAGAAAAATTAGAACTAAATTACAATGCATTGATGCAACGATACTTTGAATGATTAGGTAATTTACGAGGTGAAGAACATGACTTTTGATGTGAATTTAAAACACAAATTTAGAGATAGAGTGAATGATTCATATTTTGTTCTTCACGTGTATCGCAATGCACAAGGCAAGAATAAATGGAATTGCATTTGCTCTGCTATGGATTGGATCGATGTAACAATTGAATATATAAATAGTAGCTGGGATTCTAATAAAAATATTAATATCAGGTGTATGAACTTTTATACTTATATTTCTAGCATTGATATTATGTGGGAAGCTATCCAGCAGTTGCATAGAGTATTCTTTAAGACTTCAAAGATACCATTTATAGGGGATACCACATGCTTTTTGAATCGGGCTTTTGAAGATGATGATAATAATTACTTTAAAACAATTCGAGCTTGCTTTGGTGCTCATTCAACCAATTTAGATGAACCAAGTCAACCAGATAATAAGGACTTAAAACGGTTCGCAAGTTGGCCATTTGAAGGCAAATATGGCTGGTCTAAGGGAGACTTTGAAATAAGATTGTACAGTAATCAACCTGATGAAGATGATATCAGTTTTGGAGTTAAAATCGATGAATTAAATAAGTTTTCTTTGAAAAGATATCAATATTTAAATGATATAATGAAAGAAATTGATAGACAATACAATCAATTTTTGTGTAAATATAGAAATAAAAAATTTCTGTTAGCAGGAGATGTTAAAGAGCAATTAAGTATATTAAAAGAAGAATCTAAAATCCGTTTGAACAATGATTATTATAAACATTCCATAGAAGAATTGAGTATGGTTTATATTGTACAATCTGAATCGGAGAAAAATAATATACTACTTGAAAAATACAAGGAGAAGTTGATTTTAGTAATTAATGAGATATATGATAATTTGCAAAATATGAAATTTGTTGATTTAAAATCAGATAGAATATTATCTCCAGATTTCCCTAGTGAATTGCATTATTCCTTTGAAAAATTATCTAGTGCAGCGTGGGGAGGAAGTGCCCTCTATGCATACGAAACTATGCAGAAGTTTTTAGAAGATATGATAGATTTTGATAAGATTAAGGACATAAATGAGCTTTATGTTATGACTTTAGTAGGATTATATTTTAAACAAGATCAAAAAGAGAAAGTACAAGATGATTAAAATGGAGGTAGCATATGACAAACTTTGATTTTCTAAAAACAGAACAACAATTTGCCACATTTGCAGATGTGGCTATTTCTGCTGAAAAAGTTTTTACAATAGATTACGCTACCTCTGTGCTCAATTGCCGTAGGTCCATGGAATTTACTGTGAAATGGCTCTACAGTATAGATAGTTCATTAATAATGCCTTATCAGGATAAACTGGTAACTTTAATAAATACGAATAATTTTAAAGATATAGTTGGACCAGACATTTATAAACGTATGGACTATATCCGTATAGTAGGAAATAACGCCGCGCATAATGCTAAGAATATCACGAAAGATCAGGCAAAACTTGCACTACAGAATCTATTTGTATTTATGGATTTTGTGGCTTATTGCTATGCAAAAGATTATACCGAACAAACCTATAATGAGAAATTACTTGACCAGATAGAAGCTGAGCCTATAAAGGAATCACCAAACGTAGATGTTGAAAAGTTAATCAAAGAGAATGCAAAGCTAAAAGTGCAATTAACGCAGCGGAGAGAAAATAGAGAAGAAGGTTATGTCAAAAAGCCATTAGAGCTTTCTGAATTTGCAACCCGTAAAGCATATATTGATGTAATGCTTACAGATGCAGGTTGGGAATATAATAAGAACTGGAAAGATGAATATCCAATCGAAGAAATGCCTAATCATTCTGGTTTTGGATTTGTTGATTATGTATTATTTGGTGAAGATGGTAGACCATTAGCTGTCATAGAAGCAAAGAAAACATGTGTGGATGTTTCAAAGGGAAGGCAGCAGGCTGTTCTTTATGCTAATTTCTTAGAAAAGAAGTTTAAGCGTAGACCGGTTATATTCTTAAGTAACGGATTTGATACGAGAATATGGATAGATGGAAAAGCAGGATATCCAGAGAGACAAGTATCTGAAATATATTCGAAACGTGATTTAGAAAAGTTATACAATATTATGGCTATGAGAACACACTTGGATAACATTAAAATAAATGATAATATTTCTAACAGATATTATCAAAAAGCAGCTATAAAGGCTGTATGCGAGGCGTTTGATGAAAATAACAGAAGAAAGGCTCTTCTTGTTATGGCTACTGGAAGCGGCAAGACAAGAATAGCTATTTCTATAGTAGATGTGTTGATTCGTCATGGTTGGGTAAAAAACATGCTTTTCTTAGCGGATAGGACAAGCCTTGTTACGCAAGCCAAAAGAGCATTTCATAACCTAATGCCAGATTTATCGATTACAAACTTATGTGAAGAAAAAGATAATGTAAATGCCAGAGCAGTCTTCTCTACTTATCAAACCATGATGAATTGTATTGATGATACAAAGGATGAGGATGGAAGCAAACTATATACTTGCGGTCATTTTGATTTGATTATAGTAGATGAAGCCCATAGAAGTATTTACAATAAATATAAAGATATTTTCACCTACTTTGATTCTCTACTGATAGGGTTAACAGCTACGCCAAAAGATGAAATAGATAAGAGTACATATCGGATTTTTGAATTAGAGGGCGGTGTACCGACGCATGGCTATGAGCTGGAACAAGCGGTGGAAGATGAATTTTTAGTAAACTATCGTGTAGCAGATACAAAATTGAAATTTATGCAGTCAGGTATCTCATATAAAGACCTTCCAGAAGAAGAAAAAGAAGAATATGAAGAGACATTTACTGCAGAAGATGGGACATTACCAGAGAGCATAGAACGTGGTGCACTAAATGAATGGTTGTTTAACAAGGATACCATTCGTAAAGTGTTAAATATGATTATGAATTATGGTCTCATGGTGGACTATGGAAATAAGATAGGAAAGACAATTATTTTTGCTAAAAACCATAACCATGCCGAAGAAATTTTAAAAGTATGGAATAGTGAATATGCAAAATATCCACAGCATTATGCAAGAGTGATTGATAATTATACTAATTATTCGCAGAGCCTAATTGATGATTTTTCAGATAAAAATAAGATGCCGCAAATAGCCATATCAGTTGACATGTTAGATACTGGTATTGACATACCTGAAATTTTGAATCTAGTATTTTTTAAACCTGTTATGAGTAAATCAAAGTTCTGGCAGATGATAGGGCGTGGAACTAGACTTTGTACAGGATTGATAGATGGAGAAGACAAAGAACGTTTCTATATCTTTGATTTTTGCGGTATTTTTGATTTTTTTGATGTAAAAAAGAATGGTAAGGAATCTAGTGCTGTAGAGTCCTTACAAGAGAGAATTTTTAATATAAAAGTTGAGATGGCTTATAAATTACAAGACTTAGAATATCAAACTGATGATTTGATAACATTTAGAAAAGATTTCGTGAAGTATCTAGTGGAGAAGATAAATGAACTTAACCGAGAAAACTTTGCAGTGAAACAGCACTTAAAATATGTGGATGGGTATAACAAGATTGAAGACTATCAAGCGTTAACCTATGAAGTGACTTTGCAGTTAGCAGAGCACATTGCACCATTAGTGATACCGGACAAAGATGAAATATCAGCCCTTCGATTTGATAATTTAATGTATGGACTCGAATTAGCATACTTGGTAGGTAAGAAATATAAAAAGGCTAGAACTGATTTAAATAAGAAATTATCAGCATTAGCAGGATTTGCAACTATTCCTGAGATATCAGCTCAAAAAGAATTCATTGAAAAATTATTACATACAGACTATATCGATAGTGCTGGAATCAATGAGTTTGAGACAATCAGAACAAATCTACGTGATTTGATGAAGTATGTTAAGTTTGATCCGCATGCAAAATATCAAACAGATTTTACAGATGATGTTTTATCTATGTCCTGGCGAGAGTCTGATCTAGCAAATGATTATTTAGTAAACTACAAAGCCAAGGTAGAGTACTATCTAAAGCAGCATGAAGATATTTTAGTAATCGCAAAACTTAAAACAAATAAGCCTTTAACGCAAAGTGATGTTAAGGAGTTGGAAAGAATACTGTGGAACGAAATAGGAACCAAACAGGACTATGAAAAAGAATATGGAGACACTCCGCTTGGTGAATTGGTGCGTTCCATCGTGGGTCTTTCAATGAAAGCTGCCAACGAAGCTTTTTCAGAATATTTGAAGGATGCTAGTTTGAATAGTATTCAGATTAACTTTGTAAAGAGAATGGTTTCTTATGTAGTTAAAAATGGTATGATGAAGGATTTAAGTGTACTTGGAGAGGCACCATTTAATGAAATGGGCAGCGTGGCAGAGATATTTGATGATATGGGTATTTGGATGGGCATACGAAAGGTTATTGAGAGTATTAATCAGAATGCAGCAGCGTAGTGATGATAAACGGTAGCTAATGAAATATTTCTAAATCTATTGTGGAAATTACACTGGTGAAAAAGAAGTCTGAGCAATGTTGTATACGAGCATATAGTTGATCAGGCAATAACAGGTTTTGGTTGGATGGCGAGTTAGATATTTGGAGGTCGAATAAATGAGGCTTGAAATTGCAAAAATAGTGAAAGTGAATTTATAGGATAAAGTTTGACAAATAGCAAGGGAGGAATACAATGATTTCGATAAAAAACACTGAAAACCTAACAGGAGTAACCATAAGCGGAGATTTCAACGATCTCTACAATTTAGTCGATGCATTTCATTCAATTACAATTGATGAATACTCCGAAAAACATCAAAGCCATATTGAAATGTCCACTCGTGTATTGGGGCTATGCTATGATGTAAGACATGCCTATCAGGGAGACCGGGAGGTTGAGCTTGTAGACAATAATATGAATGAAGATAAAATGAAGTGGCATTCGATCATTGCACCCAAAAGCAATGTATATTATAGCTGCAATTATCTTTATCCTGAAATGTTTTTCGTGATGCTGGGCTTGAATGAACTTGTGGAATTAAGAATTAGGGATTTTACAAAGGCAAAATATATTTACAAAGAAGCTATGGATAAAAAGGTTATCTGGGATGACACAATTGCAATCATCCGGCTTTTTCAATCTGAATTTATGAAATGTGTAAAAGAAGTACTTACAGAAGCTTCGTTTATCAGATGGCTAAAAGTTATGAATGGAGATTATCTGAATATTGAGCATATTGCAGGGCAGTATGTGGATTTAATAAACATCAAGTATATCAATATGACCAAGGAAAAGCGCCTCAAAAACCTGTCCTCCATTGCCAAGAGAATCGCAGAATTCATGTATGATGAAGAGCATAAGGAAATAAATGAAGTGGTTACTGTGGCAGCAAGAGAGGGTGGTTGTGCGCAGAATGATATACGATTACAAGGGCTTGAATATCCTGAGGATTTTGAGTGGTGAAAGGAAGGAGAAAAATGGCTGAGGGTAAAAATAACGAGCTACAAATCCGTAATAGCACAGCAGAATTTTTGATTTTTACAGCACAAAAAGGTGAAAATTCTATTGATGTTTTAGTTGCTGACGAAAATGTATGGCTGACTCAAGATATAATTGCAACGCTTTATGAAAAGGGGCGTTCAACTATTGCGGAGCATTTAAAAAATTTATTTAACGATGGTGAAATAGAGGAAAATTCAACTTGTCGGAAATTCCTACGAGTTGCCTCAAACGGCAAGGAATACAATACTAACTTCTATAATTTAGAAGCCGTAATTGCAGTCGGTTTAAGGGCAAATTCAGTTTGATGAGAAAGAATTAGACATAGCTTGAACTACCGAGAAAATCTTGGTAGTTCAAAAGGAGAAATAGTTTTGGGGGGAATATATATGCCACGCATTATAACAGAGAATATGATTGAACAAGCGGCAATTAAGCTGCTTGTTGAAGCTAATAAATATGCTATATATCCAAGCCGAAGACGCTTCCTGATGGTTCAGGCAGAGAGAATAAAAAGCAGATTGTATTGCCAGACATTTTGTTTAAAAGCTTGAGCCAAATCAATCCTACCGAAGGAAAAGGTTAAAGGTGAAATTATCACTGTACTGAATAGTTACCTGCCAGATAGCTATGGAAGAGATATTTTTACTCAAAAGAGCAATGTTGTTTACGAGCATATAGTTGATCAGGCAATAACAGGTTTTGGTTGGATGGCGAGTTAGATATTTGGAGGTCGAATAAATGAGGCTTGAAGCTATTGGGAAATTGAAAAAGTTGATATAATCTTTATTAGAATCAAGTTTATGGGAGGAATACTATGAAACCTAAAGAATGCTATAATGCCTTATTAGCGCAGAAGCTAATTGAAGAATTTAAAAAACGAAATATCGAAGGACTTTATTGTGAGACTAAAGAAGACGCACTGAAAAAAGTTCTTGAGATTATGCCCAAAGAAAGTATGGTTTCTTGCGGAGGTTCTGAAACCCTCCATGAAATTGGTTTGCATGTTGCATTAAAAAAAGAGGGATACAATTTCTTAGACCCGGATGACGCACAAGGTGCTAAAGCAAAGGATATAGTTGCACATCAGGCATTAGGAGCAGATTACTTTTTAATGAGTTCTAATGCTATATCTGTTACAGGTGAGCTGGTAAATATAGATGGATATGGCAATAGGGTAGCTTCACTTATATTTGGGCCGAAAAATGTAATAGTAATTGCAGGGCTCAACAAAGTAGAACCAAATTTAGAAGCAGCGATACTTCGTGCAAAAAACTATGCTGCACAAAATACTCTGCTGATATTTAAACAGGACTACTCTTCTTTTGATGAACTTTCTAAAGTAGCTGAAGGTGCATGTAGTCAGCTTGTAATTACTGGTATGTCCATGACTAAAGGCCGAATTAAAGTGATACTTGTTGGAGAATGTTTAGGTTTTTAGATTTGTTGAAGAAGACGGGAGGAATTAAAATGAGTTTTGATTTAAACCCGAAAATAATTACAGAAATAAAAAAAATCACTGAAAAATATGCAATTAGTAAAATTGTTCTTTTTGGCTCTCGTGCTAGGGGTGATAATAATACAAAAAGTGATATTGATTTGGCGATTTATACCTTGCCGAAATTTACAAACAAGGGGAATTTTGCAGCTGATATAGAAGATCTTGAGACTCTTCTTAAAATAGATACAGTATTTATAAATAGCGATACGGATGAAAAGCTTATTAAAAATATTCAAATTGAAGGGGTTGTATTATATGAGCGATTATAAGCAAAAATATGAAAACTATAAAAATGCTTTTGATAGACTGAGTAAAGGTATAGTTAAATTTGATAAAATAAATGATTTGCAAAGAGACGGACTAATACAAAGATTTGAATTTACATTTGAATTGGCATGGAAAACAATTAAAGCGATTTTTGAAGATGAGGGGCTTATTGGACTGAATTCTCCTAAAACAATTTTACGGGAAGCTTTATCAGCTGGACTGATTGAAGATGATGAACTGTGGCTTTTGATGTTAAATGATAGAAATTCAACAAGTCATATTTATAGCGAAGAACTGGCAATAGAAATATGCAATAATATTACAACAAAGCATATTACTGCTTTTGGAGAACTAATAAAGCAAATACAGATTAGAAAATTTGATTAAAAAGAAGGTGGAATAAAAGCCAAAAAATTATTATGGAGGCGAATAATGAAAAAAACTATTAGTTCATTTCTTGTAGTGATTATGTTAATAGCAGCGTTTTTAGGTTTGGATTTTAAACTTGCATATGCAGATAGCGTACCCGATACTGATACAAATATAATTAATATTGAAGGTGTATATGGTTTTAAACAGAAATTAGATGCAGAAGCAGCCTTGATTCATCCTGAACATCAGGCCGATCCAAAAGGGACGGAGTATTTCTATGCTGCAGAGTTCCGATTTTCTTTAGTTGATAATAATAGTATTAAATTTGATGGTAGTGTCTTTAACGACATTAATATGCATACAGGCGAGGTTGATGGAGTAGCATATAAAATTTCGGATAATATGTATAAATACAAGTATAATAACGAGTACTTGTTATTTAAATTCTCAGAAGATAAGTTAATCATTGAAGAAAGCATAGATTTTAGTTTCCGTGGAGCTCGAGTTACATTTGCTCATGAATATAAAAAGAATAGTAACTCGAATGATGATGTATTAAAAATAGAATCTAATTCTTTAATTGTGAATGAACTTAATAATAATACACAAGTAAAAGATGTTTTAAATAAATTATCTTTTTCACATGCTTCTGGTATGTTACCTCAATTTAATAATATAAACCAAGTAACTGACGATAAATTAATTTTGTTAGCACTGAAAATTGGAGTCTATGAGAAAAATTTTCAATATTCTAAAGAATATGTAGATAGCACTTTGAAAAAATTGTTTGGTAAATCAGTAACAAAGCATCAATCAGTTATATTATCAAGTGGAATTAAAACTACATATAACAAGGGTAAATATAGCCCATTGCCAGGGGGTGGAGCTCCAGGTTTATACAATAGAATATACAAAGCACAAAAGATTAATAATAGATATCTATTAGCTATCAAAACATCAATTTACAATCCCGACTTTCAAGATGAAAAGGATGCTGAGTGGGACGGAAATTTTACTTATATAGTGCTCGAGAAAATAGGTGGTGACTATATCGTTAACGGTGTCGCGTTTGTTGGAGCATTTGGAATAAATCCAATTAATTTAAACACACTGGTGATTCCTGCTATTAAGGTAACACTAAACGGAAAATTAATTCTATTCGACCAACTACCAATCAGTGAAAAGGGTAATGTCCTGGTACCAATAAAAGCAATATTTGAGGCTATGGGTGCAACACTAAATTGGGACGGGAGCACAAAAATAGCTACAGGTACAAGCAAAAATGGTTATAAGGTGGCTATTAAACTAAATTCAGAAGTAGCCACAATAGACGGCTTTTCTATAAAAATGGGAGTCATACCAAAATCTATAAATGGAACAACGATGGCACCTTTAAAATTTGTTGTCGAGTCGCTTGGAGGATATTATACTTGGGATGCAAAGACATATACCGCAGCTATAACGACAGTTCAAGATTTTGTATTGGAAAACCGCAGTTCAGATACAAGCAAGCTTTACAAATCAAGTTATGAAGCCGCAATGTCTAGTGGTCGGTTGCTTTATAAAATGACGCTGCAAAATAAACTCTATAGCGTGGTTGTTTTAAATTCTGGTTATATCTCAAAAAAAGGTACAAAGTTTGGTTATGTAAATGATAAGAAGGTTGTTGGTCAAAGATACTATTTTGATAAAAGCAACATTTTGGTAAAGAATTTGAAAATTGCAGAAAAGCTAGACTATGCATACAATCTTAATTATAGAGATTATTCCAGTAGAAGTTGGAGTTGGACGTATAAAACAAATAAAAGTACCGAAATGCTTGAAATTAAAAAAACATATGATACTGTTGTTAATAAATTAGACGTCGCAAAGAACTTATTATTATTAGGTGATTCATTAGAGACACAGGGTAAAATGGTTTTTGATCAACTTGTAATCGGGACGGTTTGCCCACCTTATCGGGATGCTGCACTTAAAGGATATTTGTTTAATACTGCATATGATTTAACAGGTTCAAGAATTACATTTATTTTGATGAAGGGAATTATAGACAAACAAGATTATATGAATACCTGTTGTAATTATGTTGAAAGTACTTATCAAAAATATGGCCATGGTTATATAACAAACTACGAAGATCTAGAAAAATATGCAGAAGCCATGAACGGAGTAGAATACATGATAGGCACTGCAACTGCTTTTTGTAACTATTTAAGCGTTTCTTATGAGAAAAAAACAATAGCCAGTATTTCTCAAGATTTTCTTGATAATATATGTTCAAATAGCATAAGTACATTAGATAAAGCAGACTTTTTTGACAATAGTGGGAAAAAGATAGAAATAATATATAAAGTCTCAAACGGAATGATGGATTTTACAGATTTATTAGAAGCACTTAATGCTGTAGGGGTAATAAAATGGGGACAGACATTAGTTAACGTTTCAGATGATATCAAAGAAAAAACAGCATTTTATTGTGATATTAAAAACCAAAACAAGTCATATTTGTCGCTTCGCAACTGACAAAATTGTATCAAAATCACAGCTCTTAAACACATTTTGTCTGAAAACTCAGTGTTCTCAGGTGTTACAAGAAAAAGCGGCACTTAATTTTGATGATATTCTAGCAAAATTAAGTGCCACTTTTAATATTAATATCTTCTCTGCTCTCATAGCCTTTGTCTGCAGTAATTTCAACAGGTTCAATTTCTAACATTATTCTGGTGCTATCCACCGCTTCCTTGTGAAATTGATTTAACATGCAAAGAATTATGAAAATAATGTCTAATTGACAGGAATATGAAATTGAGGTAGACTTGAAAAGAGAACGGAGGTTTTCTAATGCAATATTTAAAAGATGAAGTTCGGAAGAGTATATCAGAAGAAGCTTTGAAAGAATTTGCGCTGAAGGGATACGAAGGTGCTTCTGTAAGAAATATAGCTAAAAATTCGAATACGTCAGTAGGAAATTTTTATAAATATTTTAGCTCAAAAGGAGATTTGTACGAAAATGTTATAGGATCTGTATATCATAGGTTTATTGATTATATTAAACGATTTGACACGGTAGAGTTTAATGAAAATACGGAGCTTATATTTTACGAGCTTGTGGAAGAGATAATGGAGATATTTAATGAAAGTAGCGCGGAGATTTCCATCCTTCTTAATCAAAGCAAGGGGTCTAAGTATGAAAACTGCAAAAGCATATTTGTTGATTTTACAACAAATATAGTTACAGAGAAAATGAAATATGAATTGTCTATAAAAGGTAAAAGACTTAGAGATAATTTTAGTATATATCTTGTTTCAAACAGCCTTGTTGAGAGCATTGCTATTATAGTAAAGGAACGACAAGACGGTGCGGAAGTTCGAAAGCTTATTCTTAATATTATTGATATTTTCTTAAATGATATTATAAATAAATTAGACAGCGAGGATGTAAAATAACAATATGTTTCTATAATAAAGAAATATATTTTTTGATTAAAAGAGAACGGTGGTTCATGCCATTATACAGGGAGATACGTAAAAATGAATAGTTTTGTAGAGTTTAAAAATGTAATAAAAAGATATGATATGGGTGAAGTATTGATTAAAGCAGTTGATGATGTTTCTTTTTCCATAGAAAAAGGAGAGCTTGTTGTTGTTCTTGGCGCAAGTGGTGCGGGGAAATCAACAATACTGAATCTTTTAGGTGGTATGGATCATGTCACAGAAGGAGCTATCTTTGTAGATGGCAATGAAATAAGCAAGTATAATAAGAAGCTGCTGACAAAATACAGGCGTGACGATATAGGGTTTGTATTTCAATTTTACAATTTAGTTCAAAATTTGAATGCATTAGAAAATGTAGAGCTTGCAGCGGAAATATGCAAAGACTCCATGGACCCTGTAGACGTACTTAAAAGCGTCGGGCTTGAAGACAGACTGTATAACTTCCCTTCACAGCTTTCCGGAGGGGAACAGCAAAGGGTATCAATAGCGAGAGCTATTGCAAAAAATCCCAAACTGCTGCTTTGTGATGAACCTACAGGAGCATTGGACTATAATACAGGAAAGACAATATTAAAACTGTTGTCAGATACAGCCAAAATGTACAAAATGACTGTTGTTGTTATAACTCATAATTCTGTCATAGCACCGATAGCTGATAAAATAATTACTCTGAAAAGCGGGAAAATAGCAAGTATTAAGAAGAATGAAAATCCAGTTTCAATAGAAAGCATAGAGTGGTAATCATGAAGAAGACATTTTTCAAGAATTTATTCAGAGATATTAAAAAGTCCCCTTCAAGATATTTATCAATCGTTATCATCATTGCAATCGGTGTAGCTTTTTATGCGGGGGTCAGAGCTACAAGCCCAGCTATGAAGATGTCGGGAGATTCCTACTTTGCTAAAAACAATCTTATGAATTTCAAACTGATTTCTTCTCTGGGACTTACGAAGGACGATTTAGCTGAGGTTCAAAAGCAAAGCGGTGTAAACAAGGCAGAGGTTTCTTACTCAATGGATGCAGTAGTAGAAAAGGATAAACATTCATTAGTGCTGAATATAAACTCCCTGCCTGATGAAAATGGTATTAACAGTATAAGAATGGTTAGGGGCAGAAGAGCAGAGAGTGCTAATGAAGCTGTAGTTGAGGAAAAATTTTTCGAGGAAAATAAACTAACGCTGGATGACAAGATCGTTCTTACGTCCGGAAATGATACAAAAATAGAAGACAGCTTAAAAAATACCCAATTTAAGATTGTGGGAACGGCAGAATCCCCCTTATATGTATATGCGCAGCGGCAGCTTAGCTCGGTTGGCAATGGTACTGTAAGCGGGTTCTTATATATACTTCCTGAAGTTTTCAAAAGCGAAGTTTATACTGAAATATATGTAAGGACTGACATAACACAATCAAAGAGCAGTCTTTTAGACAATGAGAGTTATAAAGAAAACACTTATATGATAGAAAAGGCTCTTAAGGATCTTGGTGTATCAAGAAATAAAATAAGATATGCTGAGGTTTTAAAGACGGGCAATGATAAGTTGGCGGAAGCACAGGATAAATTGGACAGTTCCAGGAAGGAAGCAGCAGAGAAGTTTGCTGATGGATATAAGAAGTTGGATGATGCCAGAGATAAAATTACCAAAGGCAAGAAAGAACTTGAAAGGAATGAGGTTCTTTTACATAAAAAGATAGCAGAAGGTACGAAACAGATAGAGGATGGAAAAAAGAAGATTTTATCTGGGGAGAAAGAAATAAGCATAAGGCAAAAAGAGATTGAAAGTGGAAAACTTCAGATTGCCGAAGGTAAAAAGCAGCTTGATGAGGGTGAAGCAAAATTAAAAGCAGGTAAGCAGCAGGCTGCAGATGGAATTTCAGCAACAATCTCTGCAGAGACGGGAAAAGTAAAAAAGCTGATGGATTCTGATCCAACGAATCAGGTGTATATTGATCAGTATAATTCCATGAGTCAGCTAGATATCAAGGGAAAAGACTTTGACAGCATGTATGTTTCCTTAAAAGAAGGTAATCAACTGGAAAATATGAAGGCTCTTTTTGATATAGAAGCCTTGAAAAACAACTTTGATCAATCAGAAGCTGAAACCAATAGTGGAAGACAAAAATTTGCTAATAATGAGAAAAAACTTTTGGAGGGTGAAGTACAAATTAATCAAGGCAACTGGGTATCCGCTTAACTCAAGTACCTACTACATGTTGTGTTTTGGCTTTTTCCCAGTAATTTCGTCCATTGTTATCGCTTCCTGCGTCACGGCTTGCTGTATAATTCTATAAAAAAGT
>Ga0209430_1001326_pt1 | contig 18757 bp, 13 predicted proteins | sample BarGraIncub1133A_FD_184504 | JGI IMG/M metagenome (GOLD analysis project Ga0209430, IMG submission 184504) | Arctic peat soil microbial communities from Barrow, Alaska - Barrow Graham LP Incubations 11-33A (SPAdes) (version 2) | ecosystem: Environmental > Terrestrial > Soil > Wetlands > Peat... | reverse complement strand
TCTTCTATTTCTAGCTTACGTTGCTGGTTCTCTACTAAAATAGTTTTTGTAGAATTAATGCCCTCACCTATAGAATGTCCAACCTTTTCTCCCCAGTATCCAATAGACAACATATCAAGTGCTTTACCTATTTGACTAATAACATTAGGATTTTCAGTATGCTGCACCATTGCTTCACCAGTTTTCGACATCTTATTTTTTACTCCATTAGCTGCAATTAGTGCTTTTTTTGATTTTTCAACACTGGATTTGATTTTTAAAGCTATTTCAGCAGGTTTCTTGCTCTTTGAAGTTACCTTTTCGATATATGATATTGACTTAATAGTATCTTTTACTTTGTCTGCCATAACTGCAACCTTTGTAGTTTTCTGTACTGCTTTTGCCCCTGCATTTGCTGCACCAGCTGGATTGAAAAACATTAAACCTATGTCAGCTACTTCACCTAGTATTCTTCCAAATTTAGCTCCTGACTCACCACCACCAGAAATTACAACTTCTTCATATTCGGGAACATAAACTCCGATCTTATTCATTTCAGTTCTATAAGAGTCCATTAATTCATCAACTTCTCTTATACTAGATCTAATTTCCTCTTTTTCCACCTCAGTACAAGCAATTTCCTCTTCAATCTCCTTTAAATTGTCTATGCATCTTTGTCTCATTCTTATAATTTCTTCTACATTATTATTGTAGTTACTATCATCCAATTCCTCCATTATAGGCTCTCTTATATTAGCTTCTAATTTTATATCTATAGAATTTAATAGTTCTGTAATTTCAGTATTCATATTAGTGTATACATATTTTAGTAGGTTATTTATTTTAGATTCTAATTTTTCTTTAATAACTTCACCAATAGATATTCTTGTATTATTAAATTCCTCTTCAATAATTTCAGTAGTAACCTCATTGTTTTTTAGAATTCTCTGCAAAAGTTTAACCTTTTCTTTTTCAAATAAAATATCTATATCGCTTTTTAATAAAAAGCTCTCATTTTCTGAGCACATTTCAATTTCTTCAGTCCTTAGGTTACTTTTATCCTCCATTTTTATGATTTTAGTATTTAGGTTGTTGATTTTATTTTGTAGTTCATGGCTTTCCATATTCATATTAGTAGTATAAAACTTAGTTTCTTTTTCAAGTTCACCCAATCTTTCTTCGAAAATAGTGGATAATTGTTTTTTAACTCTATTTTTCATCACATTAATTCCATTTAATTCAATGTAGCCTTTTACACACTCTCTTATTTCATTTATATATGTAGCATCAGTAAAGGCAGCTTTTGACCCTATAGGCAAAACTTCAGCATCCTCTAGCCCTAATTTATCTTCTAATTCTTTTAGTACAGTGCTAACTAGCCTTTCAATTTGTTGTTCTGATTTATATATTCTGCCAGTAGTTTTCTGGTTTTCATCAATTTCATCTATATGAGTTACAATAAATAAAATATCTTCAGTATATTTGCAAATTTCTTTTATACATTTTAAATCGGAATTAGAAATAGTTTTATTTAATACATAAAGAACTATGTCTGCTTTTTTTAATATATAATTTGTTATTTCTTCATGTTCTTTAATTATAGTGTTTGTCCCTGGACTATCAATAATATGAGTATTGTTAATCAAATATGTTGACTTAACAGGAATACTTATAGATAGAATACTAGTATCATAGTTTGGTGTATACTTAGTATATTTATCAATATTTTCTTTCACTGCAGCTTCCTTTTTTTCTGATCCGTCTTTATATTTTATTAGAAGATAGTCTTCATCACTATTGGTAATATCAATTAATACAGGAGTACATTCACCATTTGAGTGAGATAGAAAATCTTCTTTTCCTAAAAAAGCATTTAGAAAACAAGTTTTTCCCGAGCTAAACTCCCCTGTGATTGCAACTAATGATTCATTATTCTTTATCTTATCCAAGTAATATTTAACATCTTTTGATTGTATATTATATTTAATAGAATCTTCAACTCTCATTTACATCTTCTCCTTATGTTCCTGAATTTCAGTAAATCCAGTTGTTACTCCCTCAAGCCTTTTGTATAGAATCCTCATTTCTCCTTGAACCTCTTCAGGGGTTTTATTAGTTAGTGTTGTAATATTGTAAAGATTCTCTTTCAAATTCTCTAGATTTCTTACCTCTGCTTGAAGGGAATCTTCAATTACATTACTAAAAAGATTTCTTTGGTCATCTAAAAAATTATTGATTTTATGGGTATACTCATCACATATCTTTTTTATCTCTTTGAAATAATTATCTCGTGAAACTTTTATAATTTTTTTAGCTAGTATTTGTTTCTCTTCATCTTCTTTATTTAGAGCATTTATATATCTTTGTCTTGTTTCTTTATTATCATATTCAATATCCAATACTTCATTTTCAATATCCCCCATTACTAGCATTTTATAAAGTTTATCTTCCAGTGTTTTCTGTTGACCAGCTATTTGAACTGAATAATCATTTTGGATTTTTCCTCTCTGTTTTTCAACAAATTCAACAGAAGAATAATCAACATAACTTTCCGATTTACTTACCACCTTAGGTCCAAATAAGCCATTACCAATAGCACCAAGCAGACCTTTTCTTTTTCTCTCAGACTCAACAGTTTTTGTTCCATAAGTTGGCTTTGCTTCTCCAACGCTTTCTAAGCGTACTTCTCTGGTCTTATTTAATTTATCAATTTCTCTTTCCAGTTTTTCTTTTTCTTCACCCAGCAACTCAAGTTTTTTCTTGTCACTTCTACATTGTAAGAGTTTTTCTTTAGTGTTTTCATAATCATTTTTTCTCTTTTGAATTTCTTTGTCTATTTTATCTAATTCTTTAAAATCGAAGGATGGATCATTAATTTCAATTTTATCTATATCTAAACTCTTATGAATTATGTTAATAATCTTGTCCTCTATCTTTTTTAACTCCCTATCATCATCTATATTTTCTTCTATTATCTTTGTAAACTCATCCTCTAATTCATTTCTTACATTCCCCCAATTCTTTGTGAATTTATCGTAAACACCAATTGCCATAGCATTAAAATCAGTAAGTGCTACATCAAACTCAGAATTTACTCCACTTAGTTCTTCTTTAACTTGATCAATAATTTTTAGTGAAGTACTTTCAAAACTAGTTTTTGAATTTCTTATAACATTTCTAACACTGGTTCTAATATTAATTCTTTTTTCTTTAATTTCTTTTTCACATTCCATAATTAATGCTTTTTTATTTTCTAGTTCCACTATTAACGCTTCATTATCTTTATTACAAGCTACAATTGTCTCCTGAATCATTTCTCGCTGGATTTTCAATCGCTCTTGTACAGCTGATAGTGGTTCAAATAGTCTATCTCTAAAATTATCCTCGCTAGTTAAATAATTTGCTAAGGCATCCTTGAAATATTCAAATCTAGAGTGTTTTTTCTTAGCATCTGAATTTTCACTGATAGCCTCTTTTGCCAATTTTGCTGATATAGGATATATTTCTTTACCTTCTATTTTCACCTTTTTAATAAGCATTTTACTTCTCAAATCTTCGATTGTTTTTTCAACAGTATTTTCAGTTTTATCACAAAGGTCAATTTTATTTAGAACAAAGAATATTCTCTTCATATACGTATTTACATAATTTAAAAATCTAAATTCTTCCTCTGCACCTGGTTTATCGTAGGAAAACATATAAATACTAGCATCAGACTTATCTACATAATTTTTAGCAATATCAGTATGAACAGTATAAGTAGAATTAAAACCTGGAGTATCTACTATCTCAACTCCACTTTTTAAATACTCTGAATCAAGAAAAAGGGTAACCTCTTTAATATGAGTCTCTACTTCATAAACATCATTTCTTGTGGAATATCTTTTTAAGCCTTTTATATCTATTAGCTCTTTATTCCCATTAGAAAAAGTAACTTCAGCTTTGTTAAGCATGTCCTCATTTTCTGGTGATCTTAACCTTGTAATTGCTGCAGTACTTGGCAAATCATCTTCAACAAGAATCTCTTCTCCAAAACCCATTAAAGCGTTGAGGAATGAACTTTTACCGTTACTAAAATGACCAAAGATAGAAATAACAAATCTATCCTCTTGAATATTCTTCATTTTTTCTTCAATTAATTTAATGGAGGTTTCATCCTCTATTTTTTCTTTTATATCTTTTAGTAAATTAATTACTTCTTGTTTTTTTCTTTTGTAATTATCAAAACTCATTGTATCCTTCCTTTCATTTCACTTAACTTATTTTTTATATTTTCTGATTCTTCGTCACCAATTTTTAGTTCCACACTTAATGCTTGGATTTCTCTATCCAATTTCACTGAAAAAGCTTCAATATAACCCTCAATACTCATCTTTACCTTTTGTTTAATTAAATTATTATTATTAAATATAATTTCATTGATCTTCTCAATTAGAAGATCATACTGACTCTTTAGTAATCGCTCAAACTGTTTATATATTTCAGCTTTTTTGTCCTCAATAAATTGCTTTTCATTCTTCAATTTCCTTATTTCTAATTGCCTATTGATATCATTCAGCTCTACTTTAAGCTGTATTTTTTTGATATGTAATTTTTCTATTTCTTTCTCTTTTCTTCTAAGCAAAATTAACATATTCCCATTTTTTTCAATGTCTACTTCTATTTTTTCAATACTACTTAAATAATTGTCAGTAATATTTTTTATTCTCTTGTCCCAAGCTTCGCACACACTATAATCCAATCCGTCTGGTACTGTGTCATAATAAGTTTCTTTAAAAAACAAAAACTTTCTCTTGGTTCTTTCAACTTCTCTATATTTTTGTTCTGGAGAAGGTCTTGATCCAACTTCTCTTTTATCACTTTCAAACTTATTTTTGGCTTTCTTTTTTTCTTCTTCCATTCTACATAATTTAAGCTCTGGCAGTTGCGCCTTAATTGATACAATATTAGAATTCAATGTTTTTATTTTATTTTCTACTTCCTCAATATCCTTTTTCACAACCGAAATCATTTTATTCTCTTGATATTCAATCTTTTTAAAATCCACATCTATTTTTACATCTTTAAGTTCAAACTGTAAATTCAAAGCAGCTTTTCTATTAATAAGCTTAGTAAAATCCTCACTAAATCTCTTATTTATTAAGAGTTTCACCATAATATTTTGATGTTGATTTAATTTTGCTTCAAATTCATTTACATCTTTATAAATAATTTCTTTAACTTTTTTATAGCATAAATCCACCTGTTCTTTATTTACTTCATTTTTACTCTTAATCATTTCACTTATAATTACAGCCATTTGCTTGTTTCTTTCCTTTTTTAATAAATTGATGTCTCCCTCTACTCTATTTGAGAATTCATCAAAGGAATTTGAAATATATCTAGTTACTGAATTGTATAATTTTCTTCTGTTTTTAATCAAAATATCCTTTTGATTGTGTAGTTGAGTCATTAATTGATTATCTTTAATAACTTCAGCTGATTCATTGTCGGAAAATTTATCTATAAAAGCTTCTATAATATATTCAATTTTATTAGTTACATCTTCTATAAAATTTTTATTTCTTTGACCTTCTTCTAAAAAGGTTAATAAAAACTCCTTAAAAGTTTCAAAATCAGATCTATGTCTATATTGTCCTTGGTTAAGAATAGTATTTAATTCCGGATCATTTTCATCTACATATTCCTTATAAAGCTCATCATCACAACTCCATAAATAATCCTTACTATCAACAGTAAATACTTTGACATCAACAATGCCATTCTTTTTAAGTTCCTCTATAACCTTGTTTTTTATTTCCTTGATTTTCTCTATACTTTCTACTTCTGTTTTCCCTGCATATATTTCTCCAATTTTATTTATTACGATAAATATTTCTTTAGTATTTATTCTTCCAAAACTCTTATTGTTACCTGTTAGTATATCAAGCTCTGTCTGTGAAATTCCCTTTTTAGTAATAAGCATTATTGTTGCGTTTGCTTCTTTTAAAATTTCTTTTGTTACCTCCATCTGCTTTGGACTTATTCCCTGAAGTCCCGGAGTGTCTATAAAACAAATCTCCTTATCAATTCCTTTTAGTGGATAATTTATACCTACACTTGTGACCTTATTTTTCGTATTTTTAATATCAACATAACTTCTTAACTTTTCATAGCTATCACTGGATTCTAATTCCAACTCTTTTATGCTACCATCTTCCATAAATATGGAAGCAAGTTTTTTAGTATCACTCTCTAAAAGTGTTATAACTCCTGTGGCCTCGTCATTAGATGAATAGAGTATCCTTTTTCCTACTATTGCATTTAAAAATGTACTTTTGCCAGAGGAAAATTCTCCAATTACTCCCACCTTATATTTGTTGTTATCTAAAATTTCTTCTAGCTTATTGATTTCTGTAAGATACAAATCATTGAAGCCTGCACTAATGTTTCTTAATTCCCAAATAATATTCTTAAGTTGTTTTCTATCTAACATTGTATTTCTCCTTAATCATAGGTTTGACTTCTAAACTATGTATTTATCTTAACAAATCACTATATATAATATTTAGTCGGTTAAATAGTACCATTGTTCAAATGAAAAATTTGTCTAACTATGTATAATTAAGCATTTCCCCTCTCAAACACAGTATTCCTTCCGATATTTATACATTAAACTTCATTAATACCATTCTTTTTCACCCTTTTACTAACATACATCCCCACCTATTCTAAACATAGTATCAGGTTTTCTAATATTTGCTCTAAGAACACTTCCAACTTATGCCAGAATATTATCCCCCTCACTATGGCCAAAAATATCATTTACTTTGACATTATCCATATCTAATTGATACTGCAATTCATTTTTAATGTTTTTCAGTTCTTCTATTAGCTTATCTTTTTCTTCTATTATTTCTATAAGCCTTTCTTTAATTACTTCTTTGTACTTCATAGTTAAAAGTGATCCGGTCGCAGTTGTTTCACAATGCTGACCGATAAATGGTTTGAATACTTAAGTGACAGTAATCTTCGTAACAATGGTTATTGGCTTCAAGACATACGGGCTGGTGTAACAGATCAAACGATAATCGATATATGGAATACCATCCAGGTTCCTCCCCCCCCAAAGCTCAAATCAGTAGTTATTAATCCCAAAGGCAGTGCACTACTAATATTAGATATGGAGACCACTATATGCAAAAGTCCTCGTTGCATAACATCCATCTCAAATATTAATACTTTATTGACGAAAGCACGCAAAACTGGCATGCCAGTTATCTATAGTCTTACACATACAGCAAATCCTTCAGATATTGCCATGCAGATAGCTCCCTCTCCAGGAGATCCAATTGTAAAATCAAATGTTGATAAGTTCTACAATACTAATTTAGAAAAAGTATTACAGGAAAAAGGTATTAAAACTGTTGTTATTACTGGCTATTCCGCTAATGGTGCAGTTCTACACACAGCCACTAGTGCTGCTTTCCGCGGTTACAATGTTATTATTCCCGTTGACTGTATGTCTGCTGTTAATCCTTATGCCGAACAATACACGGCGTGGCATATGCTTAACAGTCCTGGAACTAGAGATCGGGCAACCCTAACTAAAGTTGATCTAATTACCTTTTTGCCATTAGAAACTTACTAATGTCACCTAACCACGGATTTCACTACGAAAAAACCAACCTCTTAATGAAGTTGGTTTTATATTTATTATTTTTTTATAGTATGATTTTCATCAGCCTTATCTTTTACATTTTAAATTTTTCTACGCTTTCAGAAAACTTTTGTGCCATATCCGCAAGAATTCCTGCTGTTGCAGTCATCTCCTCTGAAAAAGCTGTCTGCTGCTCTGTGGTTGCTGAAATTTCTTCAGCAGAAGCTGCTACTTCTTCCGAAACACTTGCTACTGATTCCACTCTTTCCACTACATGATTTTTAGACTTGACTGCTGATTCTAATGCAATATTTACATTTTTTATTTGAGGAACTATACGCTCAACTTCATTCAATATGTCCTTAAATGAAGCCACTGTACTATCCACTGTAACAACCTGCTCTTCAATTTTATTAGTTACTAAGTCAGCTGTACTTGATACTTCCTTTGTATCTTTAGTAACTGTGCTTACAAGCTCCATAATTCCATTTGAAGAAGATGAAACTTGCTCTGCTAGCTTTCTTATCTCATCCGCAACTACCGCAAATCCTTTTCCTGATTCCCCAGCCCTAGCAGCTTCTATAGAAGCATTAAGTGCTAATAAATTAGTTTGTCCAGCAACATCATTTATTACCTCAGTAATAGCCGTAATCTTTTCTACGCTACCATTTAATAATAAAAGTTTTTCTGTAACATATTTAAACTCTCGCCTGATACCTTCGACAGAGGTTACAAGATCTTCTATCCTTAACGACCCAACATCTGCAGCCCCTTTTATTTTACTACTTCCTTCTGAAACCATTTGAACATTTTCATTTATAATATCAAATGTTTTTGCAAATGCTTCAAGCAACGTAACTGATTCAATAAGATTCTGGCTCTGCTTTGTAGCACCATCTGCAACTTCTCCTACGGCTCTCGTGATTTCCACGCTAGATGATGCAACTTCTTTACTAGAAGCCGAAAGAGTCTGAGAAATGCCATTTAAGTTGGTCGTGGTATTTTTTATACCACCAATCATCTCTCTAAGTATTCCTAAAGTTTTATTCGTAGCTAAAGCGAGTGCACCAACTTCATCCTTAGATCCTACTTTCAAAGTAGCTGTAAAATCACCATCTGAAATTGTTTCTAGTGCAGAAACTACATCTTTAATAGGTTTTGTAATTTTAGAAGAAAAAAAGTATGCAAATATTAATATTAATATTAAACTTATTACGAATAGTAATCCTATTTTCTTTGCAATATTAAGAGCAATATATATTAAATTCTGAGTATTAATTGTGATTGATGAAACCCCAATAATTTTACCATCCCTTAATTGTGGAACAACAACAGTAACTCCTTCATATTCTTTATTTACATAATCCTTAGTATTCCCATCCTTAAGTGCTTCTAATGCATTTACATTCCCTTGTTTCCCTATTTGACTTTTGTCGCTATTGAGCAACACATTTCCATTTAAATCTATAAACTGAAAATTTGTAACGCTAGGTTGCTGCTTACATATTTTTTCCATATAGGACTGAGCGTCAGTCATATTATAATTAGATTTTTCTAAACTCATACCTACTTGTCCTATAATTATTTTACTATCTGATATGGTCTGCTCATTGAGCATATTAACCATATTTACTGCTATTAAAGCAAACATGGTTAACATACTTATAATTGCTATTGACATAAAACCTGCTGCAACTTTTCTTCTAAGGGAATTAAACAAATCTACCATCTCCTCTATTATGACTATACATTTTAATTATTAATATTCTATAATAATTTTTCATTTTTATATACTAACTTTATCATCATCAATTATACCTCATATTCCATTTAAAACACCGCTCCTTTTGTTTATTAAATAATTAAACTCATAAAATATATTATCATTTGTTAAAGTTACCTAATCTTAAGTGTTTACTTACTCTATTTATATTATCGAACAATATATTTTATAATTTACTATAAATCATAAATAATGAAATTTATAACGTATAAACTTCATTTGTATAAAAAAAGGACATTGATAAAATTATTTTTTAAATTAAGTAATGGTCTTTCTGATTATTATACAGATAAGGTTAGATCTTTACCAGAGGATGTTATTGATCGAATAGCAACTAATATATTTGATTTAGAAAAAGCTGAGGATATAAAAGAATATTTATAGGAAAACAAGTGAAATAGCTATGAGGAAATTCATAGCTGTTTCACTTGTTTTTTTGTAGGTGACTTAATAGTAAGAAGAAACTGTTTCCAGCTATTTTAATAAACCTTCTTTTTTAAGGTACTCTTTTGCAACTTCTAAGGCTGATTCACCTTTTACATTAACCTTGTAATTCATATTACTCATTTCATTGTCTGTAATCTTGCCCGCTAATTTATTCAATGGCTTACTAAGCTCCGGATACTTTCCAAGCGTTTTCTTAAGCATAAGTGGTGCACCTTGATATGGTGGAAAAAATTGTTTATCATCTTTTAATACTTTCATATTATATTGTGAAAGCTCACTATCTGTAGAATAAGCATCCACCAAGTTAATATCACCAGCTTTTATGGCACTATAACGTAATTTAGGTTCCATAGTTTTTATGTTATCAAAATTCACTCCGTAAATCTTTTGAAGACCTTTATAACCATCTTCCCGATCAGTAAACTCAAGTGTAAATCCTGCTTTAATTTCATTCTGGGCATTTTTTAAATCTGATATATTATTAAGGTTGTATTCTTTTGCAAAGCTATCTGGTACTGCAATAGCATACGTATTGTTGTACTTCATAGGTTCTAGAAGTTCCATACTAAAATCTTTATCCATGCCAATGCGTGCCTGCTCATAAACCTGATTTGGAATATGGCTTTTTGCTTTCTCTTTTACAAATGTTTCAAGTGCTGTACCTGTAAATTCTGGATATATATCAATATCTCCTGATTTTAGGGCATTAAAAAGGAAACTAGTTTTACCCATTCCAGGTTTCAACTTTACAGTAAGGTTAGTTTCATCTTCAATCATTAGTTTATACATATTAATTAATATTTCAGGTTCTGAACCAAGTTTACCTGCGATAGTAATTTCTTTCTTTTGTGTAGCGAAATATGGAGCAATAACAATAGATGCAATAATCATGCTACCTAAAGCAATAGCTATAATTGATCTTTTCAAAGAAACTTTTTCTAGAAGGCTGAGTAAAGCATCAAAAATAATTGCAAGAAGTGCCGCTGCAATTGCTCCAACTAAAATCAAGTTATTGTCATTACGATCAATTCCAAGAAGAATTAGTTCTCCAAGCCCACCGGCACCAATTAAAGCCGCAAGTGTGGCCGTGCCAATAACTAGTACCATTGATGTCCTTACTCCCGCCATAATAACAGGCATTGCAAGTGGTAATTGAACCTTAAAAAGTTGCTTACCTCTATTCATCCCCATAGCTTCTGCTGCCTCAATTAATACCTTATCAATCTCTTTTATCCCGGTATAGGTGTTTCTAAGTATAGGCAAAATAGCATATATAACTAGGGCAATAACAGCTGGTACTTGTCCAATTCCTACAAGTGGAATAAGTATTCCAAGAATAGCAAGAGAAGGTATTGTCTGAAAAATAGCTGCTATCTGTAGTAACGGTCCTGCGAGCCGCTTCTGTCTTGTTATATATATACCAAGTGGAACTGCAATAATTACGGCGATAAATATAGCAATAAACGAAATCTGCATATGTTCAAGAAGTGCCGTACCTAATTGCTGCCTACGTTCAATTAGTGTTGAAATTAGTGTATTCATGAGCGTTCACCACCTTTTTCAAGTCTTCGTGAGATAAATTTAATTAAGTGCTCATTAGTTATAGTTCCAGTAATTTCTCCCAAATGATTAACTGGAACGGCTTTCTCGTTTTCCAATCGCTTAAGTAAGTTCTCTATAGATTCAGTATCACTAATGCTTAAATTACCATCACCTGATTTGTAATGGTCACAAAATCCAGCATCTGACATATCCTTCACTTGATAAGGCTTGCTAAATATAGAAGTGTTATAAACATTACCCGACTTAAAAAAATTCTTAACAAAATCATTTTTGGGATATTTTAAAATATTTGTTGGTGTATCACACTGAACAATCTCCCCATCTCTCATTACACAAATCCTATCGCCAAGAGCTAATGCTTCTTGCATATCATGAGTTACAAAAACAATAGTTTTTTTAATCTTCTTTTGTAGTTTAACAATATCTTGTTGCAATTTTTTACGACTAATTGGGTCTAGTGCACTAAAAGGTTCATCCATCAAAAGAATGGCTGGATCAGCTGCTAGTGCCCGAATTACTCCTATTCTCTGCTGCTCTCCACCAGAAAGTTCATTTGGTTTTCTATGACGATATTTATCAGGTTCAAGACCAACGCTTTTCAAAAGTTCAGTAATTCTATCCTTAATCTTTCGTTTATCCCACTTTTTAAGTTCTGGTACAATAGCTATATTTTCTTCAATTGTCATGTGAGGAAAGAGTGCAATTTGTTGAAGCACATACCCTATGCCCCATCGTAATTCATGGATATTATATTCACTTATCTTCTTTCCATTTATATAGATTGTACCATCACTTAAATTTATCAAACGATTTATCATTTTAAGTGCTGTAGTTTTTCCACATCCACTTGGTCCTATAATTACAAAAAATTCACCTTTTTTAATTTCAAGACTTAAAGAATTAACTGCTACATTGCCACTGGAATAAATCTTTGATACATTATCAAATTTAATCATGTAGTTTACTCCTGTATTCTCTCTTTACAAATTTGTATAAATCTTCTGGTTTTATAACTTTTAATGCTGCTTCAACAATTTTACTTCCTAATTGCCCAGTAGCAGCTGTAATATTGTAAATCATAATATTACCTCCAATTTTTCCCTTAGCTTCATTTTATCTTCTCCCTAAATATTTACTTTGATATCAAAGCTTATTCTCAAAAAAATTTATAACCTAAAAGTTATTATAAATTTTCTCTAATATCTTCTCAAAAACTTCTTTTTCATTATCGCTTATACCTTTGTATTCAATATTATAAAGTTTCTGTGAAATCTTTTTAAAACTAGGCTCTAACTCCTTTCCTTTTTCAGTTAGAAATATGATTGTTGCTCTGCAATCATTAACATCCTTCTTTGATAAAATGTATCCTAATTTAATCAACTTGTTTACTAAAGATGTCACAGTGGATCTATCCCTATGAATACTATTTGCAATATCAGTCATAGTACATTCACCATTCTGAAATAAAGTTGCTAGGATGTCTCCATGAGATGGTGCTATCTCCTTAAATCCTATCTGTTCTAATTCTTTTAGAATAAATACATTTGCTTTTTCTCGTATTCTACCTATTAGATAAATTGTTTCATCAGTTTTCATATTTTATATTATACTTTGATATCAAAGTATTGTCAACGAAAAATCTTCATAAATTTATTTAATTTAGAATGCATAAAACCTTAATTATTGACATTTGTTATAACCTAAAGTATAATAAAAAATATAGACCAGTCACTATAATTTATAGAGAGGTATACTGATATGAACAATAAGATAAATGTAAAAGAAAAATTTATAGAAACTGCATCAAGACTTTTTCAAATTAAGGGATATAATGCAACTGGACTAAATGAAATTTTAGCAAAAAGTGGAGCTCCAAAGGGATCCTTATATTATCATTTCCCTAAAGGTAAAGAGCAACTTGCATTAGAATCTGTAAACTTAGCAGGACAAAAAATAATTACCCTTGTAATTGATGCCTTAGACAGTATTGAAAATCCAGTTGAAGCAATTAAATTAAATATAGAAAACATTGCAATAATAATTGATAATGAACAGAGAACTCCAGATATTTCTATAAGTTTAATAGCTTTAGAGACATATATAACAAGTGAAATTTTAAGGAAAGCTTGCGAAGAAATATTTACTTCATTAGAAAATATTTATGCAGAAAAATTAATTAAATCTGGAATGAACAAAGATAAGGCATATGAATTAGGTTGTGTAATTGCTGCAATGATAGAAGGTGGAATTACTTTATCACTTACAAAGAAAAGTGGTAATTCACTTAGAATAATAGCTAAACAAATGCCTAATTTAATAAATATATAGTATTCTAATACGAAATTTAAATAAATAATTTATTAATGCCTATTTTAAAAATAGGTGTTTTTTTAGGGGTTTATTATACAGACTGGTCTAGTAATAGGAGGGGATTTATTAATGGAAACAACAAAATCTACAAAAGAATTTAATTCAAAAGCAATTGTTGGAGTATTAGTCTTCAGCGCATTTTTAGCAGTATTTAATGAAACTATATTAAATGTCGCATTGTCACCTCTTATGAATGAAATGAATGTTACAGCAGCAACTATCCAATGGATAATTACTGCATACATGATAGTAGTGTCAATTATGGTACCAATTACAGCATTTCTAGTTTTAACATTTGAAACAAAGAAGTTATTTTTAGGTGCAATGGCATTACTTTTATTTGGTACAATATGTGCAGCTTGTTCAGGCTCATTTGTAATGTTACTCATTTCAAGAATGTTACAAGCCTGCGGAACTGGAATGATGATTCCAATTCTAATGAATACAGTATTATTAGTAACCCCACCCGAAAAACATGGATCAGCTATGGGAATATGCGGTTGTGTAATTTCCCTTGGACCAGCACTTGGACCAACAGTTTCAGGAATTCTATTACAATTTTTTAGTTGGCATGCATTATTTATAATCTTAATTCCACTTATAGTAGTAGCTATGATTTTAGGTTCAATTTATTTAGTTAATGTGTCAACTCTTACAAAGCCTAAGCTCGATTTTATATCAATTATATTGTCAAGCCTCGGAATTGGGGGAGTTATATATGGTATAAGTAGTTTTAGTGGTGATGGAAATATGAAGATTATTGGTTTAATATTTATTATTGGAATAATATCATTAATTTTATTTTGCAAACGTCAATTATCTTTAAAAGAACCAATGTTAGAACTGCGTATATTTAAATATCCCTTATTTTCAGTAGGGGTAGTACTTCTTATGATCTCATTTTTGACAATGTTCACTATGAACGTAATGTTGCCTATGTTCCTTCAAGGGGCGCTTGAAACAACAACCTTTGTAGCTGCACTGGTGTTACTTCCTGCCTCACTTGCTAATGGAGTAGTAACTCCTCTAGGCGGAAAAATTTATGATAAAGTTGGAGTGAAAGTATTAATACCAGTAGGTTTTACTATAATTCTTGTGGCATTATTCATTTTATCACGTTCAAATAGTGATACATCTCTCACTTGGATTATAAGTTCATATATAGTAGTCTGCATTGGGGTTGGACTTACAATGTCACCTTGTCAAACGGGTGCCCTAAACCAATTACCAAAAGAAGCTTATCCACATGGAATAGCGGTTATGAATACCCTTCAACAAATAGCGGCAGCACTTGGTTCCTCATTATTTATTGGTATTATGTCAGCTTCGCAGCTAAAAGCCTTAAATAATTCATTTTCGCCACAAATTGCAATAGCTACTGGATTTAAGTCAAGTGCATCTGTACTCGTAATATTTGTTTTAGCAGGACTTTGTTTATCCTTTGCTTTAAGATTAGGGAATAAAAATTCTTGCTCATCTTCTAATTCAATCTTAAAAAATGAAAAAGTTAGTGATCTTTAAAATGATACCTATTTCAAGCACATTATAAAAAAGATGTATTAACAAACCGAAAAAAACGTACATAGATTTGTGTAAATCAAATCTATGTACGTTTTTTTATATATAATTATAAGGAGCTCTATAAAGTTTATATCCACTTTTCTAAGCATTATTTTCATTTCATAATATTATTTAAATTTCTTTTCATCGTAAATGAAATCTTTTATAATATCCAGCAATTTTCCCTTATCTAGGCTTTCAATATTATTTATTTCCTTAATGTCCTTTATTAATTTGCTTCTTAGATTTTCATCAGCCTTATATTCTTTATAGGCTTTATCAGGTCTATAAGTTTTTTCAGCTTTATAATTCTTGTCAGTTTTATGAGCTTCATCAGGTTTCTCGTTTATATAGAATTCCTCTCCACTTCCAACTATTCTAGAGCTATAGCCCTTAGAATTTAATAACTGTTGAAAACTCTCCTGCGCTTCTTGATCTCCATGAACAAGCAGAATTTCCTTTGGTTTTTCCATAAGGCCTTCTATCCAATTGAATAATCCATTTCTATCAGCGTGTCCAGATAATCCCTCTAGGTTATGAATATGAGCTTTAATTGCAATTGGTTCTCCAAATATCTTAACTATCTTTGCTCCCCCTACTATGCTTTTTCCCAAGGTTCCTTCTGCTTGATATCCTACAAAAACAATTGATGATTCTTTTCTCCACAAATTGTACTTAAGATGATGTTTTATTCTACCTGCATCACACATACCACTTGCAGAAATAATTATTGCCTTACTTTGAATTTTATTTAGTTCCATTGAATCATTAGATGAAACTGAGAATTTCAAACCATCGAATCTAAATGGATACTGTCCCTTCATTATAAGATCCTTGGCCTCTTTGTCATAATCCTCACTATGACTTTCAAAAATCTTTGTTGCTTCAATAGCTAAAGGACTATCAATATAAACCTGAATATCCTTCAACTCTTCATTTTCTACATATTTATTTAATTCATATAAAATCTCCTGAGTCCTTCCCACTGCAAATGAAGGTATAATAACATTTCCCCCTCTTGCAAAGGTCTCTTTAATTATTCTTAATAACTCCTTTAAATCTTCCTTAATTTCAGGATGAACCCTATTGCCATATGTGGTCTCTATTATCAAGTAATCAGTATGATTAATGATGGTTGGATCTTTTATAATTGACTTGTTTATATTGCCCAAGTCACCACTGTACACGAGTTTTACTTCTTCTTGATTTTTTTCTGTCATATATAATTCAATAATAGCAGAACCTAAAAGATGCCCCGCATCTCTAAATCTTATTTTTAACCCTTCAAAAACCTCTATCATCTCATCATAGGGAGCTGATCTAAAAAGATTAAGTGACGCCTCAGCTAATTTAAATGTATATAGTGGTTCTAGAGCTTTTAATCCCTGACGTTTTCTTTTTCTGTTTTTCCACTCAACCTCAGATTCGTGAATGTGTCCACTGTCAGGAAGCATAATACTGCATAAATCCCTTGTTGCTTCAGTGGATAAAATCTCTCCCTTAAATCCCATCTTATAAAGTAGCGGTATTCTTCCACTATGATCTATATGGGCATGTGATAAGATCACATAGTCTACATCTTTAGGATTAAAACCAAACTCCTCATTTGCAAATATTTTTTCACCTTTTCCTTGATATAAACCACAATCAAGCAAAACAGTCTTTCCGTTTATGTGTAAAATGTGACAAGAACCTGTAACAGTTTTTGCCGCTCCATAGAATTGAATTTTCATAATAGTCCTCCTCATCAGCATGTGGATAAGAGTGCTCTAGCATTACGCTAAATTTTGAAGCTTTCAAAATATTCAGATATTTATTTCTATTATAACAGGTATATGATAATATACCTAGCTTGTCTTTAATTAATTTTTAAATACTCTTTGTTATATCTTTATCCATCTTTTTAAGTAGCAAAACAAAATAGAAAAGATAATCGAAGAAAAAACTACCGAAATATATATCAGTAGTTTCTTCGCTGGCCTTCACCCAGTTTTCTTGTTTTTATTCTATTCAACGTCTCGGAACTTTTCACTTCAAATATTTAATCCTATTTCGTTTGCGGTCCAAATTGCATTCATTATATTAGTGGCATTGTTTGCATCTCCAACAATATATAAGTCTGCTATTTTACCATTCATCTTATAGAATAATTCTCGTTCTGATTTAAAGCCAACTGCTAAAACTACAGTATCTGCTTTAATTTCCTTTTTACCAAATTTATTATTAATTACTACTATTCCCTCATCAGTTACTTCTAATAAAGCAGTACTCGTAATTTTTTCTACCTTTTTACTGTTTAATAGATCAATTAACATTATTTTGTTCATATGAGGAATAGGTTTTCCTGAACTTAAAATATCAGTAAAGGCTTCTATTATAGTTACGGTTTTACCTTGCTGCGCAAGCCATAAAGCAGTCTCGCAACCAACAAGTCCTCCACCTATCATAACTACATTTTGACCAGTGACTTTGATGCCCTCTAACACATCACTTGCAGTTGCAACCTTTTCTTTATTAATTCCAGGAATGCCTTCTAACATTACTTCATTAGATCCTGTTGCTATAACAACCGCGTCAGGCATCAATGCATCTATCATTTCTTCAGTTACTTCAGTATTCATTATTAAATTAACATCTAAAACCTTCATTTCGTTTTTATACCAAGTAAGCAATCTTCTATCATCAAGCTTGAAATCAGGCTTTGATCCAGCAATAACGTGACCACCCAATTCATTAGTTTTTTCGTATATTGTAACGTTATTACCTCGCATCTTGGCTATCCTTGATACTTCCATTCCAGCAAGACCACCCCCAATAACCATTATGTTTTTAGGACTATTGGTAGGTTTTATTTCATAATATCGTTCTCGTCCTGTAGCCGGGTTTACAGCGCAAGATAATGGCTTATTTTCGAAAGCTCTTCCAAGACATCCGTCATGGCAGCCAATACAAGGACGAATTCTATCTTCTTGTCCGAGTAAAACTTTTCTAGGCCAATATGCATCTGCTAAAAGGCCTCTACCAAGGGATATCATATCGGCTTGGTTATTTTCTAGAGCTTTTTCTCCAATGCCTGGAGTATCCAATTTACCTGCTACAATAACTGGAATTTTTACTACTTTCTTTAATTGTTCTGTGTATGGTAAATATAATCCATGTTTTTGATAAATAGGTGGGTGAGACCAATACCAAGCATCATATGTACCAACATCGGTATTTAATTCATCATATCCAGCTTCTTCTAGGATCTTAGCTGCTTCCAAACCTTCTTCTAAATCTCGGCCCTTTTCTTCATAATCCTCACCTGGAAGTCCACCCTGTCTCCAATCCTTTATGCAGCTCTTTATGCTGTATCTTAATCCAACAGGAAAATCCTGTCCTGCATTTTTCTTGATTTCATGAAGTATTTCAATAGG
>Ga0209430_1001325_pt1 | contig 18758 bp, 18 predicted proteins | sample BarGraIncub1133A_FD_184504 | JGI IMG/M metagenome (GOLD analysis project Ga0209430, IMG submission 184504) | Arctic peat soil microbial communities from Barrow, Alaska - Barrow Graham LP Incubations 11-33A (SPAdes) (version 2) | ecosystem: Environmental > Terrestrial > Soil > Wetlands > Peat... | reverse complement strand
GGGCTTTTTGTTGGGTGGAAGATGGGATTCGAACCCACGACCAATGGTACCACAAACCACTACTCTAACCGACTGAGCTACATCCACCATATTTGACGGCAAATATAGAGCTGTTTTTCGAATTGACAAGGGAAAACTGTTAATTTTGCATCGTACACCTATTAAATTCGCGGATGGAATACCTTCTCGACGACCCGGTTTCTGAAAGGAACTATCAGGAGATTCTTAGAAAAGTCAGGCTGCTTCAAAACGGAGAAGTTGCAGATTCGATGGGGCAGAGAGGAGTTGTCTACAAGCTGAATCTGGGTGCCTCCGTGATCTCGCTGCAGCAGCTTGCGGCACAATATCAGCCGGATCATCTTCTAGCCCTGAAGCTTTGGAACAAGCAGTGGCGGGAAACATTGATTCTGGCTACATTGCTGGAAAAATCAGAAGAGGTTACAGAAAATCAGATGGATTTCTGGGTCAAACAGATACAGCAGGTTGAAATTGCCGAACAGCTTGCCATGAATCTTTTCTCCAGGACGCCTTTTGCTTTTGAGAAGGCGGTCGAATATGGTCTGGGAAAGAAGAACCTGAGTAAGATTACCGGTTTGCTCATGATGGGCAGACTGGCATTAACCGACCGTTCCGCAGCGAACGAACAATTCGAGATTTTTCTTGAATTATTTCCACCCTTGGCAAAAGACGCACATCTCTCGCTTGTTTTCCGGAGGGTCTTTGTGCAGATCGCCATGCGAAATCCGGATTTATATGAAATCGCTCTTCAGCAGGCTCACTTGCTGCTGACGCTGGATTCCGCGGTAGCAAAGGAAAATGCGAAATCATTGATTGAACAGCTGGAATGTGATGCTGTAAAAGAGTTGGTCGCAAAACGATTCTAATCAGTTTGTTATGCAAATACTTGAAGTGAAGGATAAGCGGTCTGTGAAGGCATTTCACCGGTTGCCTCACCAGATTTACAGCGGGGATCCGAACTGGATCGCTCCGCTGGAGGCGATGGCCGACAGTGCCTTCGATCCGAAGAAAAATGCCTTTTTCAAAAACGGTGATGGCACCAGGTGGATTCTGAACGATGATTCGGGCCGCATCATAGGTCGCATCGGGGCATTCATCAACGGAAACAAATGTTATACTTTCCGTCAGCCGACAGGTGGTGTAGGTTATTTTGAGTGTGTGGACGATCTTAAAGCTGCCTTCCTGTTATTCGATACGGCCAAACAATGGCTGGCAGAGCGGGGCATGGAAGCGATGGATGGTCCTGTGAATTTTGGGGAGAATATGATTAACTGGGGACTCCTGGTTAAGGGTTTTATGAAACAGGGATTCGGGATGCCGTATAACAAGCCCTATTATCTTCATCTCTTTGAATCTTATGGCTTTAAAGTGTATTTCGAGCAATATACCTACCATATCGATCGCAAAAATCCCTTCCCCGAACGATTCTGGAAAATTGCCGAATGGGTGGCCAATAAACCGCATTTCAGGTTTGAACATATACGCTTCAGCAAGATGGAGCAGCACATCAATGAGTTCAACCATATTTATGAAGAGGCCTGGGCGAGTCACGACAACCACCAGGAACTCGATATGGATGACATTCACGGCATGATGAAGGTCGCTAAACTTATTGCTGATGAGAAATTTATCTGGTTCGCTTATCATGATGACGAGCCGGTCCTGTTTTTTGGCATGATCCCCGACTGGAATCAGTTACTGGCAAAGATCAACGGTAAGCTAAATATTTGGAACCTGATCAAACTGTTCTGGCACCTCAAAATGAAAACCATCACAAGGACCCGGATCCTGATCATGGGCGTCGTTCCAAAATTTCAGGGCAGCGGATTAGAATCGGCTGTTTTCTGGCACCTCGACAAGATCATGAAGCAAAAACCTTGGTACAGAGAGGTTGAGCTTTCGTGGGTCGGTGATTTTAATCCCAAAATGGTGGCCATGTATATCTCGGTAGGTGGCGTTCATACTAAGACTCATTACACCATGCGTTATTTATTCGACAGGGAAGCGCCGTTCGAAAGGGCTCCGATGTTGATGAAAGATGTCAGGTTACTGCGTTCAGCGCGTGAAAAAGAGCACAAAAACTTTTTATAATTCTGTTGTGGAATTATGAATTATCCTTATCTTTGCAACCCGTAAATAAGGAATACAAGGAAGATTAAAAGATATAATTAAGCAAAATGAAAAAGGGAATTCATCCGGAAAGCTACAGACTGGTATGTTTTAAAGATATGTCGAACGAACATACATTCATCACCAGATCTACCGCTGCATCTAAAGAAACCATCGAAATTGAAGGTGTTGCCTATCCATTGTTAAAGGTGGAAATTTCGAATACTTCACACCCTTTCTATACCGGAAAGATGAAATTGGTCGATACCGCTGGTCGCGTCGATAAGTTCATGACCCGTTATCAAAAGCACATGGACAAACGCAAAGCATAATTTATTGTTTTGTGAAGGGGAGCCCTGTATTTTCAAATACGGGGCTCCTTTGTTTAAACAACATTCCGACTTATTTGTTATCATTACGAAAAGATTTGGCACAACAATTGACTACCTTTTATTTAGTCGCGGAAAATTTTAATCCCGACAATTTGTCATAATATTATTACTACAATGGATAGTTCAAGAAATAGAATCAAAAGCACTTATATGTTTTCAGGGATGGACGAAGATGAACGGGATTTTTATCCGATTATCGCGGATGGCGATGACGAAGAGCTTCTTTCCGCCAACGTACCCGATGTTTTGCCTATTTTACCTTTAAGAAATGCGGTTTTGTTTCCCGGAGTTGTGATGCCAATCAGTGTTGGCAGGAACAAATCCCTGAGTCTCGTCCGCGACGCATATAGCGGGAAAAATATGATAGGTACTGTAGCTCAGCGAAATGCTCAAATCGAAGATCCAATCTTGTCTGACCTTTTCACGGTAGGTACTATGGCAGAGATATTGAAGATTCTGGAAATGCCTGATGGAACTACTACCGTGATCCTGCAGGGCAAGAAACGTGTTCTGATCGGAAGCGCGGTCGAAAACACATCCTATCTGAAGGCTACTGTTTTTGCACTTCCGGAGAATATTTCGGATACTAAAACAACGGAGTTTAACGCCATCATTGAGTCGCTGAAAGATTTCTCGCTGAAGATTGTCAAGTCGTCTGCCAGTATTCCGCAGGAGGCTCAATTTGCCGTAAAAAATATTGAAAACGTTACTTTCCTGGTTAATTTCATCTGTAATAATACAGATCTGAGTTCCGAGGAGAAGCAGGACCTTTTGGAGCGAAATAATATTAAGGATCGCAGTACCAAGCTCTTATCCCATTTGATGAGGGAGGTTCAAATGCTGGAATTAAAGAAAGACATCCAGCAGAAGGTGAAGATCGATATGGACCAGCAGCAACGTGAGTATCTGTTGAACCAGCAAATTAAAACCATCCAGGATGAGTTGGGCGGAAGTCCGGTTCAGCAGGAAATTGAAGAGATCAAAAAAAGGGCTTTGCAGAAGAAATGGGGTGAAGATATTCAGAAGTTATTCGACAAAGAGCTGAGCAAATTGTCACGCATGAACCCTGCTGCAGGCGAATATTCGGTTCAGATCGGATACATAGACATCTTGCTGGATCTTCCATGGAACGAGTACACCGAAGACAATTTTGACCTGAAGCATGCCGAGAAGATCCTGAATGATGACCATTTCGGTTTGGACAATGTTAAGGAACGGATCCTGGAGCATCTGGCTGTTTTGAAGTTAAAGGGAGACATGAAATCGCCGATAATATGCTTGTATGGTCCTCCGGGAGTCGGCAAGACCTCTCTCGGCAGGTCTGTCGCCAGCGCATTGGGCAGGAAGTATATCAGGATGAGTCTGGGCGGGATGCATGATGAATCCGAGATCCGTGGTCATCGCAAGACCTATATCGGCGCCATGCCCGGACGTATCATTCAGAATCTGATCAAGGCGGGTTCGTCCAATCCGGTTTTTATTCTGGATGAGATCGACAAGGTTTCCAAAGATTTTCACGGCGATCCGGCGTCTGCCTTACTTGAAGTACTTGATCCAGAGCAAAATATTGAGTTTCACGACAATTACATCGACGTCGATTTTGATCTTTCGAGGGTATTATTTATTGCGACGGCCAATACCATCTCGACCATCCATCCGGCTTTGAAAGACCGCATGGAACTGATAGATGTGAGTGGTTATCTGATGGAAGAAAAGCGCGAGATCGCCAAAAGACATCTCATCCAACGTCAGCTGGAGAATCATGGAATGCCGAAGAACAGTGTGGTCTTCTCCAAGGAAATTCTGGAGCGTATTATCGAAAACTATACCCGCGAATCGGGTGTACGTGAGCTGGATAAGATGCTAGCAAAAGTGGTAAGAAGGGTAGCCCGGAAGGTCGTTTCCAACAGTGAGTACAACAAAAAATTAACGGAGCAGGATTTGCGCGGTTACCTGGGTGTTCCCAAGTTTACGAAGGATAGTTACGAGGGCAACGATTATGCCGGTGTGGTTACCGGACTGGCCTGGACTTCTGTGGGAGGCGAGATTCTCTATGTGGAGACCAGTCTGAGTCAGGGTAAGGGGAAATTTAACATCACCGGTAATCTGGGAGATGTTATGAAAGAATCGGCCACCATTGCGCTCGAATATCTCAAATCTCATGCATCTGATCTGGACCTGAAAAGTGAAATATTTGATAAATGGGATGTTCACATTCACGTACCGGAAGGTGCAATACCGAAAGACGGTCCGTCGGCAGGGATTACCATGGCAACTGCCCTGGCATCCGCCTATACCCAGCGTAAAGTCAGGAAGAATCTGGCCATGACCGGTGAGATCACACTTCGTGGGAAGGTTCTCCCGGTAGGTGGCATCAAGGAGAAAATCCTTGCCGCCAAGAGGGCCGGAATCAAGGAGATCGTCATGTCTGAACAGAACAGGAAAGACCTGGAAGAGATCAATGAAATATACCTGAAAGGACTCACTTTTCATTTCGTCAGGAATGTCGGAGATGTATTTGAGATTGCCCTGTTGAAAGAGAAGGTGGAGAAGCCACTGGCTGTTGTTTGAAAGGCTGGAATTAAACTGTCATTATGCCGCTACTTTCCCGATATTATCCTGCCAATTATTCGGAAGACCAATACAACATTGAAAAGCGGATTGGCTGGCATTCTTTGTTTGTTTCTGCTTGCCTGGTGGTGATTTTATGGTTGATTAAACTGGTGGAATTTGAATATGGCCTTGATTTTTCCGATTGGGGAGTTTACCCCCGCGAGATCACCGGATTACGCGGAATTATTTTCTCTCCTTTTATTCACAGCAATTTTGAACACCTGGCAGCTAATTCGTTACCTCTGTTAATTCTTACCTTTTCCCTCTTCTTCTTTTACCGGAAATCTTCTTATATCATTCTTGTGCTGATTTTCCTGCTCTCCGGGCTGTTCGTCTGGCTGGGTGGACGTGAGGCCATGCACATCGGTGCAAGCGGAATCATTTACGGTCTGGCTGCTTTTCTGTTTCTGAGTGGTGTTATCAGTTACAATATCAGGCTACTGACAATTTCTCTGATTGTCGCTTTATTATATGGCGGATTGATTTGGGGTATCTTCCCGGTTAAACCGGAAATTTCGTGGGAATCTCATTTGTGGGGAGGTTTTTCCGGATTTGCGCTGGCCTGGCTCTTTCGTCGTTCGGCACCTCCTAAACAGGTTGAGGAAGAGGATAATGAGGAGGAGATCATTTGGCAGGAAGAGGAAGAGGAGAAGGTATTATGAGAACAGACAAGATATTAGCCCTGCTGAGTAAGCGCACTGGTGCATCCAAGATGCAAATAATCAATACTTTAACATTTTTTGATGAAGGCGCAACGATCCCGTTTGTGGCCCGTTACCGCAAAGAGATGACGGGAAGTCTGGATGAAGTTGTGCTGCAACAGATCAAAGAGGAGGATGAGCGGCTGGAAGAGCTGGAGAGGCGGCGGGAGACGATCCTGAAGTCGATTTCGGAGCAAAATCTGATGACACCCGAACTTCAGTCCAGGATCGAAGATTGTTATCAGCTTAATGAGCTGGAGGATATCTATTTACCCTACAAACCCAAACGCAGAACACGTGCCACTATTGCCCGCGAGAGGGGGCTGGAGCCTTTGGCAGATATTTTGATGGCGCAGACCGAAAGGGATCCATTTGCCAAGGCCTTGCGGTTTGTAAATGAGAATGTGCCGGATGCTGAAGCTGCGTTGTCCGGTGCCAGGGATATTGTATCAGAGGCTGTTAACGAAAATATCGGAGCAAGGAATATTGTGCGGAACAGCTTTGCCAGGGAGGCAGTGATTTACTCGAAAGTTGTGAAGGGTAAGGAAGAGGAAGGAGCCAAATACCGTGATTATTTTGATTCTTCGGAGACGTTGAAACGTTGTCCTTCACATAGATTGTTGGCAATGAGGCGAGGAGAGAAGGAAGGATTTTTAAAGTTATCACTGAGCCCAGATAATGATCGGACTATCGACAAGTTGGAGGCCTATTTTATTATCTCAAATAACCTGTGCAGTGAGCAGATTTCATTGGCCATCCGGGACGCATATAAACGGTTGCTAGCGCCTTCTATGGAAACAGAATTCTTCCATGATTCGAAGCAATTGGCTGATGGTGAGGCCATCAAGGTATTTACAGAGAACTTGAGACAACTTCTGCTGGCGCCGCCGCTCGGACAGAAGCGGGTGATGGGAATCGATCCGGGCTACAAATCGGGGTGTAAAGTCGTCTGCCTGGATGCCCAGGGAAACCTGCTTCACAACGAGACCATCTACCCGCATCCTCCCCAGTCGGAGGTCAATCAGGCTATGCGTAAAATTACTTCACTGATAGGTAGTTACAAGATTGACGCCATCGCGATCGGTGACGGAACTGCAAGTCGGGAAACGGAAAGTTTCTTTAAACGGATGCGGTTTGACCGCGATTTGCAGGTGTTTGTCGTGAGCGAAGACGGGGCTTCTGTCTATTCGGCATCCAAGACGGCCAGGGATGAGTTTCCGCAGTATGATGTGACCGTCCGGGGGGCTATCTCGATTGGCAGGCGGTTGATGGATCCTTTGGCCGAGTTGGTAAAAATCGATCCAAAATCCATCGGGGTCGGGCAATACCAGCATGATGTCGATCAGAAGCAGCTGCAGGGTTCGCTGGAGAGTACTGTCGAATCGTGCGTCAACAAGGTTGGAGTAGATCTCAATACCGCCAGCAGTCATCTGTTGAATTATGTCTCCGGACTCAATGCCACTTTGGCCCAAAATATTGTGGAATACCGCAAGGAGAACGGACCTTTTCCCTCGCGGGAAGCCTTGAGGAAAGTGCCGCGCATGGGACCAAAGGCGTTTGAGCAGTGTGCCGGGTTCCTCAGGATCTCCGGCGCAAAAAATCCGCTGGACAATTCTGCCGTGCATCCGGAGCGTTACAAGTTGGTGGAGAAAATAGCCTCAGATCTTGGCACTCCGCTAGAGGCACTAATAGGCAAGGAGCAACTCGCTGCCAATATCGAACTTTCCAGGTATGTGGACAAAGAAGTTGGTTTACCGACACTAATCGATATTATGGCGGAGTTAGCCAAACCTGGCCGCGATCCGCGATCGGGAATCAAACATTTTGAGTTTGCCGACGGTATCTATTCCATGCAGGATTTAGTGCCCGGGATGGTACTTCCAGGCATCATCACCAATATTACCCGATTCGGAGCCTTTGTCGATGTGGGTATCAAGCAGGACGGGCTGGTACATATCAGCGAAATGGCGGACAAGTTTGTGAGTGACCCGGCAGAGATTGTGAAATTACAGCAACACGTGAAGGTTCGTGTGGTGGAGGTGGATATTCCCCGCAAACGGATTGCGTTTTCGATGAAAGGATTTGTGTAAGGTAAAACCCTTCGACATGCCCCAAATGTGTTTCTGACTCTTTAAATATTTATTTTTTTAACCAATATTGTGTTTTGTATTAAAAAACATTTATCTTTGTAAGTAATTAATCACTTACATCATTATTATGGAGCGTCAAAGTACAGATATTCGACAAGAACAAATCAAGCTGGCAGTGATCGACATCATCTCAACCGACGGGTTGAAAAATCTGTCAACTCGCAATCTTGCTCTACACATCGGCATGAGTGAAGGAAGTATTTTCCGGCATTTTAAAACTAAGAAGGATATTATATTGTCTATTTTTAACGATATCCAGGATAATTTTATTGGTGAATTAAAAAAAATAGCCTTGTCTGATGAAGAGCCTGCAATCCGCTTGTTTAAATATCTAAGCGCTACTATAAAATATCATACCGGTAAAAAAGGAACAAACATGCTACTTTTTTCTGAAGCGTTCTATAACAACGATACAGATCTAAAGAAATGTTTGCAACAAATTTTTCACGATCAAAAACACTATGTGAGCAAAATTATTCTGGATGGCATTGATGCGGGCATTTGGGACGAGAATATCCTGGTTGAAAACGTAGCTTCATTTTACATGGGCATTCCAGTTGCTATGAATATGGAAATGTTGCTGGGTGGGAAAAATTTTCATTTTGATAATTATTGCAACAACATGGTACAATTACTATTGAAAATGCTTCGAAAATAATTGATATACGCAAAAAAATTTTGACCTATAATGTAAGTGAGTGCTTACTTAAATAAATTTAAATGTATAAATCATGAAAAAGAAAAAGATCCTTTTGTTATTCGGCTTATTACTATTCATAGTATGGCCATCTTCCGGACAAAATCCTGAAGCCTTGCAAGATACCGGATTCGTTAAAAAACCAGTCTTCATCTCTGTACTAAATCTTCGGCCAGTAACCCTTAATAAACAAAGGATACTTTTTAGTTTACAGGCTGAATACCCGGAATACTACAAATACTTTAATCCCCAAAGCGGCAAGACCGAACGTGTTTCAGAAAGCACAGCATTAAATGAAGCCTATTATTTTGGTCACATAGTTTATGGCTTTACCGATCGTATTAATTTATTTGCCATTATACCGGTTACGTCAATTCATCATTATTCGCCATCAGCAACGATTATCGGCAAGGGATTTGGGGATTTTGCGTTAGGGGGTATTTATAGTCTGGTTGAATCGAAAAATTTCGAAAATAGCCTAACTTCAGGCATAACTGTTGGTTTTCCAACCGGAAAATATAAAAATATTGGTTCGAATGATTACCCGCTTGGGCTTGGGGCATACAAGTTTAAAGGTGATGTCACAGGTTTACATCGATTCAAGAACCTTGATATGATGTATTCGGTCTATTATGAATATCGGACCAACAATTCTCAAGGATTAAATATAGGTGATGAAGCAGGTGCTTATATAACCTTTCAAAAACAAATCAAAACGGATTATGGAAATTTTGGTCTTGAAGGCGGAGCTTACGGCACTTACATCCCTCATACTGACGATTACTCAGCAAACCTTTTTGTTGGTGCCTGGTATAATTATCTGAAAGACTTCGATATAAGAGTCGGTGTTCCCTACTCCATATATCAAAATAAGAGTTGGTTAACCAAATATGAAGTTTTAATACAGCTTGATTATTATTTTGACCTTAAAAAAACTAAATAACATAAAAATATCATGAAAACAAAAGTATTCCAGATTGTCTCACTGTCGCTGATAATAATCATCATTTTTTCCTGTACAAACTCTGACAAAAAAGAAATGATTGAACATCAATTTATGGGCTATGTTGAAAACACCCAGGTCAATATCACTGGCCGATTACCAGGGAAAATTACAGCTATTTATGTTGATGAAGGTGATACTGTAAAACAAGGAGAGAAAATTGCCCAGCTTGATGCAAGGGAATTAGATGCAAACATGGCAGCACTAAATTTTCAACTTAAAAACATCATTCTGAATAAAAGCCGTATTGAACATTTATTTCAAGCCGGCGCCTTGCCACAGCAGAAAGTTGATGAGATAGAAACATCTTATGAGGTGCTTAGAAGTAATATTTTGGCATTAAAAACCAAAATTGAAGATATGGTTATCACATCTCCTATCGATGGTATCGTAAATGTTAAGGTATTGGAGTGCGGACAAATGTTGTCTCCCGGAATGGCTGTTGTTATAGTTACTGATCCTGATGGAACCTGGGCACGATTTAGTATTCCTGAAAAATATATGAATCTGATTAAGTTGGGACAGCAATTTGAAATAACAAGTAATACACCCGGAATAAGTTACGCAGCAAAAGTGATTCAAACTCTACCCTTTGCTGAGTTTGCCACACATACACCTACGACATTGAGGGATGAACGTGATATAAGGACATTCGATGTAAAGATGAAATTGATTGATACTCCTCAACACGCTTCAGTAATTACCTGCAAGCCAGGTATGTATGTATATCTTACGCTGAAAGATTCAATCATTGAAAATTCAAAACTTAATAAGAACCAGTAGACATGAAAATACTCAAGCTTATAATGATGATTCTCATGCGGATTGTTATTATTTCATTGGTATTGGTATTGTTTTTCAGTATGATGGCAGGAATGTATTATAAAACCGCCCCACGCAATATTCGCATTGCTATAGTGGACGAAGATCACTCCTTACTCAGCCGTTCTATTTTACACAACATCAGGGCTACTGATTACTACGAAATTGTGGCTCAACCTGCTGATTATCTTGCATTACAGAAGATGATTGACAGAAATGAAATAGACATGGGTATCGTAATTCCTCATGATGCCTATCGGGACGTGCTGAATAATAATGAAGTAAGAATAATGGCTGCTTTGAATGGCACTGCTAACCCATCAATACCTGGGTCGGCTCTTTCAAAACTTAACCAAATTGTCTCGACTCTGAATGGTCAACTTGCGATGCATATCCGGGTTGAAGACTTGGGAGGAATTCCAAATATTCGACATGCAAAAGGCCCCATGATTAGTGTTTCCGAACGAGTCTATTATTCACCCTCTCTTAGTATGGAAGCTTCCGTGCTCCCTGCCTTTATGGGTTTAGCCATGCAAACGATATCCATGCTTACCATACTTTTTGGTTTATTGGGAAGCCTGAAAACCTGGAAACAAAAATTTCCATTTATTAACAATGCCCGTCAAATTCCAGCAAAAGATCTTATTAAAGCGGCAATTGTTTCTTGCATTGTTGCAGGAACCGCTATTTCGGTAGCATTCTTTACGACAATGCATTTATTTGGAGTTCCTTTCGAACAACAGGAAATGTGGAACGTAATAACTGTCATTTTTCTGTTCACCCTTGCCATGGAAAGCATTTCTTACTTGCTGGTACTAAATATAAATAATAGTGGCATTCTAGCTGCAATTATCACGCTCATCGTACTGCCAGCATTTATGTATTCAGGGTACATGGTACCATTCGAACAAATGGCTGATTTACCAAACCGAATCGGAGGTTGGTTTCCATTAAGATATTATTTAAAAGCACTTTATCTGGTATTTAACCATCATCAAACACTGGATGTGGCACAACCTTTTTTGAACAAACTTTGGCAATTTTCCGGATTGTTTTTTTCAATGTCCGCGGTATCCATATTTATCGGCCAAATAGAAAGAAAACATAGCATAAGGAAACATAAAATCGAAAATAATAAATTAAATATACAGGAGGCACAATCATGAAAAATGGTATTATTATTATTTTTCTAATGTCATTTGCTTTATTGAATTCAGTGGTATTTGCTCAAAAGCGACTTACTCTTGATGATGCCATACGGATAGCTTTAGATAATAATCCGTCCATAAAGATTAATCAAAGTCAAATCAAGGAAGCTGAAGCAAAGAAAGTTCAGGCCTATTCTGGTTTTCTGCCTCAGGCTGAGATACTTTCGAAGTATTTTTACACCAATAATACATCAGCGTTATTTCCTCTTGAGGGTTCCAGTGTTCCAGTTATGAACAATGGAATACCAACCGGAGAAGACATTCTAATGCATGCAAAAGCACCTTTCCCTATTCTCGACAGAGATGTTTTAACCATGGATATGAATGTAATATATGCTTTGTATGCCGGAGGAAAACGTAAAAATGCCCTTGAAAGCACCAATGCTTTAAAAGAAGTTTACCAGAAAGATCTTCTGGAAACTGAAGGTAATCTAAGTCTTAATGTTAAAACTACCTTTTATAATGTGCTGTTCATTGAAGAACTTTTGAAACTGTACGAGAAAACATTAAATCAAATACAGGAACATCTAAGCCTGGCAGAAAAATCATATCAGGAAGGTGTACGTTCCGAATTTGATGTACTTATGTTTAAAACTAAAAAGAAAGATTTCGATAGTCAGATCATTGAACTTAAAAGTAAAAAAGAAATTGGATTATATGCATTAAAGGCTTTGCTTAATTTCTCAGATGCCGACACCATCACCTGCATTGGTTCTATCAGTAACACCATCAACTTTTCCCGTCTTTCGTCAGAACAGCTCTCGGACAGTCTTGATATTGGGAACAATAAAATACAATCATTAAAAGCCATGAAAAATGTTCTCAGTTACAAAGAGAAAGTTGATAAGGCAGAAAATTTACCGACAATTTTCGCTTTTGGCAACTATCATATGTACCATGGTCTGGATACCCCTCCTTTTGATCTTGCATGGCGACAAGGCTATGCAATTGGAATTGGTTTAAAAATCAATTTGTTTGACGGGAATTTAACGAAAGGCAAAGTTCAGGAAACAAGGGCCGGTATTGAAAAAATTGCAGGCTATGAGGAAAGTTTCAAGCTCCAATTCAAAAATAAATATTTAACTGCTGTGCAACATATCCATTCTCTTGAAGCGCAACACGAATCGGTATTGAACAACATTGAGGTCGCAAACAGGGCTTATGAAATAGCACGTGTGGGCTATAACAACAGTGTAATAACTACGATTGAATTGAATGATGCACAATTAAATATCACCAAAGTGAATATCCAGTCATTAAGTATTGAGAAGGATATTCTCCTTGAACAGGCTAATCTCCAATATTTATTAGGAGTAATTTATTAAATAATTTAATATTTCAAATGTTATGTCTAAAAATCAAAAACTTACCCAATGGGTAAATGAATGGGCTAAATACCCACGCTTCCCGGCTGGAAAGTCGAAACCGTCGGTGACGATATTGCCTGGATGAAATTTGGAGAAAACGGGCAATTGTATGCTATAAACCCGGAGGCTGGCTTCTTTGGTGTAGCTCCTTACACTTCTATGGATACAAATCCAAATGCGCTGCTTTCGTGCAATAAAAACACCATTTTTACGAACGTGGGTTTAACACCTGATGGAGATATTTGGTGGGAAGGGATTGGTTACGATGCTCCTGAAGGAACAATCAGCTGGACTAATGAAGTGAGTAAAAAGGATAGCGGAAAACACATTTCTCATCCTAATGCCCGGTTTACAGCCCCAGCGAAACAGTGTCCTGTTATAGATAGTAACTGGGAAAATCCACAGGGTGTTCCAATTTCAGCCATCCTCTTCGGTGGACGTCGTCCTACTACAGTGCCTCTCGTTTACCAATCTTTCGACTGGAATCATGGTGTTTTTATTGGTTCTATTGTTGGTTCAGAAGTTACTGCTGCCGCAATTGGACTTAAAGCGGGAGTCCGTCGAGATCCATTTGCTATGCTCCCATTTTGCGGGTACAATATGGGTGACTATTTTAATCATTGGATAAAAATTGGAAAGTCTGCATCTGACCAAGATAAACTGCCCAAAATATTTAATGTTAATTGGTTTCGAAAAGATGTGAACGGAAAATTTCTATGGCCTGGATATGGTGATAACATCCGGGTATTAAAGTGGATATTCGAAAGACTGGAAAATTCAACAGGGGCTGTTGAAACACCGATTGGATACATCCCTGAAAAAAACACACTTGATTTTTCAGGATTGGATAAAGAATCAATTAAAGAGAATGAACTGTTTCTTGTAGATCAGGATGAATGGGCTGTTGAATGTGGCCTTATAGAAGAACAGTATGCTAATTTTAAGGATAGTCTTCCGATAGAGATGACAAAACAATTAAATGCCTTAAAATCAAAATTGCAAATTGAGATTACTGCAGAAATAAGTTAAATAAAGGAATTGTAAATCTTTTATAAAATATCACCTAATCAATATGTTGTGCCAAGCCGTCATTCTGACGAAAGTCAGAATCCCTTGAATGAGGGGATTGCGGGTCAAGCCCGCAATGACGCTTCGGCACGCAATGATGTTTGCAATTACTTGTTTATTTGACTGGGAGTTGGTTTTGGCGTTTTAACCACTAAAACCCGAAAGTCTTCATTCCCCTCATTATAAATGCAATGAGGAATATCTTTGGGACTGTCAATCAACATATCTTTAAAAACTTTTTTCTTTTCATCACCGATTTCAACCATACCTTCGCCTTCCAGCACATAAAAGAAGACATCAACAGGGGTTGTATGCTTTTTCAAACTTTCACCCGCTTTCAAAAGAATATGGACTACTTGAACATGTTCATTGTCATGAAGTTTCGTCGCTTCCACACCATGTGGATTTTTTGCTGTTTCAATATCTTTATAACTTGTGGTTTTCATAATTCTATCTCCTATATTTGTTTATACATGGACCACGGGACGCTTATTCGGCTCTTTAAATCCTTGACCTCCGGCTGCAGTATTCCCATCACTTCAATGGGCATGGGCATCGTGACCTTCTTCTTCTCCTTCGGCAAAGTGGAAAAATTGGACATAAGCTTCAATATATTTTCTTCCAGCCTCAACATTGTTTACATTAAAATTCCTGAGTGACATTACTTTATTAAATCGTTTTGTCAATTCTGGCATTTTGTCTTTCGGCATGAGATCTTTCAGTGGAGAAAGATTTCTTAACTCAATTGATTTATCAGCAGCAAGTATTTTCTCATCTATTGGTGTTCCTGAAGGCTTCACGCCAGTAAAAGGAACACCCTCGCCATTGCGGTGAACCCGGACCAGTGTCTCGAAAAAATATTTATCCGAAAGTTCCTTTGCTTCAGGGCTAAGTACTCTAACTTTCATACTGAGGTTAAAGGCTTCTTTTATCTCAGCTTCATCCTGAGTGCGAACCCATTTGAGTACATAGTTTACATTATTCTCTGTGATTGCTTTTTTAGCATCTGCAATTACAGGTCCATCCATTGTATCACAATGAGCGAATGCTACTGTGGATGAGACGAATAAAACTGAGAATAAAAGCAGGGATAATAAACTGAATCTGAGCACTTTATTAATTTTCTTTTGACTCATTGAATTTTCTTCTGATTTGATTTTAATTCTTGTTTTCATGATTTTTGGTTTTATTTAATGTTTTTGATACAAATGAATTAATGCACAAATTTACTTTACGTAAGAGGGTCAATCGCTCTAACTTATAAAGTGGGACTTGTTTAAATGGCTTTATTAGCCCCGGAGTATAAAATGGGACTCTTTGAATTGAGAAGGAGTAAGCCCCGTAGATTTCTTAAACATCCTGTTAAAAGCCGATTTGGAATTGAAACCACATTCAAAAGCAATTCCGAGGAGTGAATAATTCTTATTTTTCGGGTCGGCAACAGCAACCTTAAATTCCTGCACCCTGTATTGATTTATGTAATCGAAAAAATTAAGTTTATAATGATCATTTATGATCTGCGACAGCAAATGAGAGGTAATGTTTATCTCAGAAGCTAATTGCAGCAGAGTCAAATCCGGATTTAAATAGGGTTTTGACGAAGCTATATGCTTATCTAGTTTCTCAACATATAGTTTTGCTTCCGAATCTTTTAACTTGGAGCCTGCGTATTTTGTCTGAATCTCTATACTATTGCCTGAGACTATTATAGATTCCGAGTAAAAAATAACCTTTTGTTTTAATCCAAAGTATCCAATTAGAATAACGAAAACAGACAAGGACAAGAATAATCCATCTGTACAAAAAAGCATCGAAAACATATGGAAAACGTGATGGATGATTGTAACAGTCATTAATGAAGTCCAAATTATACCAAAGATGAGAATCAATTTTCTAAGCCAGGAGAGGTTAATGTCCTTTGGATTGGAGTAATTATTAAAAATATTTATATCGAGCTTCCTGAAGAGTTTAATGGAAAATAGAAAATATACAGTACCAGACAATGCTGTTAGGATTAAAAAAAACAAGAATAATAAAGGGGGGTCATAATCCATTGATAGCCTTTCAATGTTTAGCTTTACCGCTGTCTCCGGGAGGAAAGAAGCAATCAGAAGATAAAGGTTAAATAAAATAAATGGAATGAAGTGGAGAAAGTCTTTATTCTGGATCTCTTTTTTATCTGAAACTAAGGATAATATGTAATAATACAAGAATAGTCCATGCAGCATAAATAGTGAAATAAAACTGACCGAGAGCAATTGGAAATGAGTAAACAAATCATGTGAATAAAATGAATAGACCCCAATAAATAGACCCAAATATAATAACCACAGAATCAAAATAATATCATGTAAAGCTCTCGGCCTTTTCTGGAGTAGTAAAACCGTAAAAAAGAATGCATTGAATGATGCTATTAACAAGATGAATTTCACATGTGTTAAATTACAGTTTTTTGCTGCATTTTGACAGCTGGTTTTTGCGGTGCGATAACCCGAATTTACTTTCTACTATTTTCACATTTTGTACCTGGCCTTGTGTTTGATCACCAATCCAATAGCCTGCGTTCACCTTTCAGATCGCGAATTTCAGTAACATCCTGGCTAACTTCAATGGTACCTTTATATGCACCCGTTTCGTCACGCACGGCAAAGTAGCGAATGTGAATGAATTGCTGCTTCATCTGTATCCAGAAATCCGCATGATCCTTTTCTCCGCTTCGGAAAGCATCAATGATCTCATTGACAATATGTACACTCTCGTGAGGATGACAATTTTGTATTTTTCTTCCAATGATTGCCTTTGATCGGGGAAATATGCGGTGCATCACGCCTGAAAAGTAGCATACTTCATCATTTTCATCCACGAAAGTGATATCAACAGGTAGGTTGTTAAAAACTAAGATTAATTGATCCGTAGACAGAAAACCAGTTACCAGGTTAATTTTTCCATAATGACTTGTGCCTGCTACTGATTTTTGATCTTCAGCTTTGGGCGGATCAATAAAACACCAGCCTGTTTCGAAGCTTTGAGACATCATGGTTTCCCAGTTTCCTTTAGGGATGGCCCTCTCTGCCACAGGAAAGATGATCCTCTCTTCTCTGAAGATCACAGGTAGTACAACAAAGAATAATTTTCCCAATTCTTTGGATAATAATTCCTTATCAGGATTTTCGGGAAGCAGTATCTGCTCCAGGTTTTTGATTATTTTTCAGCCGACTATAACAACAGTGATTTTGGATAGAGGATGTTATTCTCGAGATGTACGTGAATGTGCAAATCCTCCTCAAACTGTTTCAAGAGTTTCAAGGTAACGAGATAGGTATTGCAGGCATCTTCAGGTATGCTGTAATTATTGGTCAGCACACTAATATGGTCAATGGCACCCCCTGCAAATTCGTGTTCGCCGCTCATGCGACTTATCTCGAACGCAATTGTCTCTTTCGCGTTTGGTGCCTCCCCTTTCAATGCCTCTTTAATAGCAGGAAATAGTACCTCCTCCTCTTTTTGCAGGTGCTGCAACAATTCATTGTTCACCTGTGCAAAAAGTGCGGCTACTTCAATCAGTTCGGGATGGTGCGGACCATGGACAGTGGCAATTTTTTGGGTATAGAAAACAAGCTCCGGTAAAGTTTTCACTACATACTGATGATGGGTATTGACAATATAATCTGCCAGGAAAGCGATGTTCCAGTTGTTAAAATCCTGCGAGGGAGAAACGGGCTGATTATGAAGTTCGTTCAGTTCTATCTCTAATCCTTCGTAGTTAAGTGACTTTTCATTACACGCCTGAAGCAGCGTTTTTTTGCCCCCACAACAAAAGTCAATACCTGCCTTACTGAACAGTGACGCTGCCCTGAAATCACTTGCAACTATCTCTCCAAGAGACAATTCGCCGTATTTTATCTTTTCCATGTTATTTTTCAGATTCAGGCACTAATATTTTTTCATCTAGTTTTGATGGAGTAAAAATTCCAATTACCCCCTTTAGACCGACACTCATGACAATATTGTAGAAGAATGCCAGAAAAGCCAGAAGCAATAAGCTCCCGCAGATTCCAGCTAAAATCATATACAGATTAAATTCCCCATTCAGATAGATTGTCCTTCTCAACATTCCCTTTAAACCAGCCATTCCCATAAATGCTCCCATTCCTATTCCTCCGATCAGGTGAGCCCAGAAGTGAAAATTGGCCAGTTTTTGACTGTAAAGCTTTGCTCCATTGGTTAAAATGGGGAAGAGGATATAAATAGCTGAATAAAGTGTCATCGTAAGTCCTACCAGAATTGCCACGTGAACATGCGGGCCGATAATCCATTGGGTATTGTGTAGGATACGATTCAGACCCAGATCCGCCTGCATAATCCCTGCCGGAACGGCAAGGGCAAAACCCAGGAGACCGCCAAGCAAAAACTTCAATGGATTGGTCATTTTCAAAGGTCTGGCACTCCATAGCGTTGCCAATGTTATAAAGAACGCAAGTCCCTGTGTGATCAATTCGAAAGCAGTCACCATTTCCCCGGATGCCACTTTCAAGAATCCGGGCTGTGCCTGATCGGACATCAAATGGTGTGACCATACAGTCCAAGATACAACCAATTCAAGTAACAGG
>Ga0209430_1001320_pt1 | contig 18871 bp, 18 predicted proteins | sample BarGraIncub1133A_FD_184504 | JGI IMG/M metagenome (GOLD analysis project Ga0209430, IMG submission 184504) | Arctic peat soil microbial communities from Barrow, Alaska - Barrow Graham LP Incubations 11-33A (SPAdes) (version 2) | ecosystem: Environmental > Terrestrial > Soil > Wetlands > Peat... | reverse complement strand
TCATCTTTTCTTGCTTGACCACCTTCATGTATATTTGAAAAAATGGATATCCTCTGTTTATATTGATATATTTCAGCCTTAATTATATTTATTTTTTGAGATAAATCATCTAGAGTATTCTTAAAATCATTTCTATCAAAGCCTTTTACGCATATATTTGTTCTCTTCTCACTTGAAGAACCTAATATGGCCGAAATCACTCTAATTTCAGCATTTATAGTCCCACCCATTATCTGTCCCTTGATCGAATCGAGGATTACCTCTTTAGCGGTAATATTACTATTTAAGCAGTAGAACCCAACATGTACGCTTCCCTCACAAAATATATCAGCATCAGCTACATATTTTATATAAAGATTTTTTTTGCATCTGATAGTAGTTTTTCCTCTTCCAACTATCCCTCCCCTTATGTATATGCTTCCCTCATGACTTCTGATCTCTTTGACGTTTCCCACACCATATTCACTTAGTACCTCTATATCCTTCGTCGATGCTACAGAAAAATTGTCCTCTACTGTTCCTTTAATAGTTAGATACCCGTCAAAATCTACATTTCCAGTCTTAACCCCTATGCTTTCTTCAATTTCAAGGTGATTTGATACGCCTATGCTATCTCCTTTAAAAAAAACTGCCCCACTGCTTATGGCATAAAAAGTCGACTTATTTCCTACCCCAATCTCTTTAACTGTTTTTTTATCATATAAGAACGGGTAGTTTTTCCCCGGCATTGGCTTTAACGGATTTCCACGGACAGTTCTGCCCTCTTTGCCTTGCGTAGCTTGAATTCTTTCACCAAGCCACTCTCCCTTTTCCACCATATTAATCAGGTTCAATTCATAGTGATCAACGTTTCCATCCTCTTTTATTTCAGGTCTAATCTCTTTTAATTTGTAAACTTTATTTTCAGAATCAGCTCCCGCCACAGGTAGCAAGCCCTCAGCAATAAGAATCGGTTTATTCAAATATAAACTTAAAAAGGCATCCTTTTTGATTCCATAGATGACACCCTCTAGATATAATTTTGAAACTACTTCTTTAATAATATTAGTTCCTTCTAATTCACTTTCGTTAACATTAAGAGTAATAAAAGCCCTTAATTCATCTCCAGATACTTCTATTACCACTTTTTCTTTTACAAAAGCAAAATTGCGTGCTTGTTGCGGCGCAAAAACCAGTGCCTCTTTTATAACTGTAAAATTCGATATCTGAATTTCTGGATGAGAACCAATTATTTTGTTGAACTCATCCACACTAAATCCCTTTTTATAGGATTGTAAATAAAACCCATCGCTCTTTTTAGTAATCTCTATAAACGGAGAAGTATAGATGGTAGTACTTTCCATGTTTCGCCCCCTCGATTTGTGATAAAACTACAAATGCTGGTCGGTTGATTATATTCTCTTTCGTATTTTCGTATTACGATCTTATCTTATTTCTTCTTCTCTCTTGTAATACAGTATCAAGCGCTGTTGCCTCATTTACTGCTGTATCTAATTTTTCAACCATTTCTTCTGATTCTATGCTTGAAATGATTTGGTGTTTGAACATACTTATCATACTCTCAATATAATCTAATCGGGCATGTATTCTCTCAAGCTCATTCTTTTCGTCTTTAACCCTTTGTATAACCTGCTGATCCATTTCTACAATGCTTTTAACATCCTCAATCATTCTTTCATCCTTCATAAAACTGAGTTTTCTACGATTTGCATTGATTTTGGTCATCAAATCGCTGATATTTATCTCAGATAGCTCTTTGCTCCTAATAGAGTAGTTGGTCATAAGCTTAGTATATGAAATAACCAAATTTAGGCTCTTCTCCACTATTTTTTCTTTTAAATAGCTTTGCTGATCTCCTCTTTTAAGAGAAATAAAAATGTCGTCTTTATCCTTCATAATTTTTCTCAGCTTTTGTCTTTGAATTGGCGATGTAAAATTTCTTGTTTGCATAGACAATTTCATGCATTGGCGATTTAGACCATTAATTGCTTTCTTCTTCTCTTTTCTTATAACTTCTTCTCTATAACTATTACTAAAAAGGCTTTGCATAACAAGCGTAAGGTAGAGTACACCACCTACACCATAAGCCCCTGTTATTAGTGTTGAAGGTCCTATATTTGTAACATCCTGCATCCCCGCAACTCCATTTTCACTCAAAAAATATACAAATGCACACCAAAATAATAGAGTTGCGAAATTTCTAAATCTAAAAATAGCACTATAAAATAAATTCCCGTTCATATTTGCCTCTACTAACCTTTATTTACTCTCAAATTTTTAAATGAATAACTGATAAAATAAACAATCTAAATACCTACCAAATTTAAACCCTACTTCTTTCATATGTCCACAAAGTTCAAATCCAAATTTTAAATGCATTTTAATACTTATTTCATTATCTGAAGTAATGCCTGACATTACAACATGAAATCCTATCTCTCTGCTCATCTCAATTACACATCTCATTAGTTCCTGTCCAATGCCACACCTTTGATACTCTGGATCAATATATACCGACAGCTCGCAAGTGTTATTATACCCTTCTTTGGCCCTAAATTCTGAAAGGCAGGCATAGCCAACTACATAGCCTTCAACCTCACAAACAATTAATGGGTGTCTATCACCGTAGTGTGAAAACCAAGCAGCCCTTTGTTCTACTGTTTGCGGGTTAATATCAAATGAGGCCGTTGTATTCTTAACTGCCCAGTTATAAATATCTGTTATTCTTAATAAGTCAGATTTCTCTGCTTTACGTATAAATGTTTCCATGTTTGATCTTCCTTATTTTCTTTAATTTATTAATTTGAAGCCTTATTTTCTGTTTTTTCCTTGACTTCAAATCCACCAGTATCTCCACCTAAGAGAGCATCTGCCCTTGCTTTTGCCCTGTCTCTTGTAGAATTCATATCCAGTCTCTTGAGCTTCATATCCATATTTCCTTGGTTTAGTGACTCCACAGCATTTGCTCTTGCAGTTTTTTTATTAACAATATCACGAGCTCTATCAAGGTTGTCATTTACACTTCCAACACTGCTGTTTTTTGATGTATACTGAGAATTAACGGAATTGATATTCTCACGCAAATTAGCCATTTTAGCTTGTGACTTCAAGGTTTTGAGTTCGTTTAATTTAGCATTCATCTCAGACTCAAATATCTTGTAATCCTCACGTATCTTCTCAACCTGAATCATTGCATTTTCATAAGTAATCTTATTGGTTTCATAAACAGTTTGGTATTCTTCCTCTTGCACCAGAATTTCAATCAAAAGCTCTTTATCAGCTGCCCTTTGAGCAGAATCAACTCTTGCTTTAACAGCATTTAAGTTTCTCTCAGCAGCTTTCATTTCTATCTTAATCATCTCAGCACTAGTTTGAATTTCAATTATCTGCTGTTCTGCCTGACGCCTTGCCTTATCAATCTGATTTTTAATATCTTCAAATAATGCCTCTGGATTTCTTTCCTCAATATTCCCAACAAACAATCCAAAAAATCCTCTAAACATACTTCCAAGTCTACTAAATAAGCCCATTCTTCTTCCTCCTTAAAATATTTAAATATATTTTCCATATTATTTTTTTATTACAATTATTCAATACTTTTAATTTATATTAAAACCATTACAAAGTAAATAACAATTTAATTAAAATGTGTGTTTATAGTTACTTCGGTGCTTTCTCAAACCTTGACCAGTATTTTTGTGGTAACAAATCAATATCATCGCACTCTGCGATTGCAAGCTCAGTCATAAATTCCACATCCTGTGTACTTGGTCTGCATTTTTTTAAAGCCTCTTTAAGAATAGGTCCTGTTATGACTGGATTATCTTCTGTTTTATTGCAAGCAAGCTCATAAGCCTTCCTTACTACTGTATCAATCTCTGCACCGGTATAATTCTCAGCCAATTTTGAAAAAGGGATAAAATCTTGTATATTGGTCTCAATGCCATATTTGTTAATTATAATTTTAAAGATAGCGGCCCGTTCCTGAGTCTCTGGCAGGAGAATTGGTATCTTCTTATCAAACCTTCCCGCTCTCTTTAATGCCGCGTCGATAAGATCGGGTCTATTTGTTGCCGCAATAAAAATTACTCTACCCCTATTATTTGTATTACTGGTAAACTGTAAAAATTCACTAAATATATTTCTGCTTACACCACTATCCCCAGATTCTCCTCTTCTAAAGGCTGTGTCTATCTCATCAACAAAAACAATTACAGGCTCTTGAGACTTGGCTCCTAGCAAACACTTTTTGAAGTTTTTTTCGCTCTCTCCAACATACTGTCCCAGAATTCTTGACATGTCTATTTTTACACAATTAAAACCACTCGATTTAGCTAGAGCCTCTACTAAAAGTGTCTTCCCTGTTCCCGATGGTCCACATAACAGTATTCCCATTGGGACTCTCCTTGAGTCTCCTCTTCTTATGGGCTCAATAATGTTTTTGGTCAGGTAACCCTTTGCAGCCTCCATACCTCCTAAATCATCAAAGTCTATCTCAGGATAAATAAATTCCAAAACATCTCCGTACTCCTTCTTGAGTACATCATGCTTCTTTTGCTTTATAAACTCAAAGGTGATAGGAACTCCCTCAGCCTCTGCTTTTAGCTTAATATCCTTTATACTCTTTCTATTTAATCCAGACGAAAGCTTAGCAAACTCATCTATAGATATTTCTGACTTGGTGGAATTATCCTCAAGTAGGAATTCAATATAGCTCTTCCTTTCCCCCTCGCCCGGCAATTCTACTAAAATCGGTTCAATTCGATAGGAGGGCTTCAAAAATTCACGGCTAACATCTGCAAGATTGTCGGCAAGCATAAATATTGTACTTCCATTAGATGAAATTTTAGCATTAACTGACCACTCAGACATCCAAATAAGGGACATTCTCTCTTCTAACGTCATATTACCTATATCCCCTGCTGGTACAATCTTCTCTGCATGATCAATAAACAACGCCATTTTGGTGCTTTTGAGTGCGGTGTCTATAAACGGAAATATTTTAGATGGCATAGAATGAAATAGACTTGCTACCTCGTTGCCAGTAATCTTATTAAACTCGCGTTCCATGGCAGGCTCTAAAAAAGTAAGGCCTCTCGATATGTCATAGAAAGCCACAATTCCAAAATTCCTCTGTCTAATAAATTCCTCATCTATATACCTAAAGAAATTTCTAGTGTTGTCCATCATATCTTTGACATTAAAATAAAATATAAATTCATGTGAAATACCAGATTTATATTTTGATAAAAATTCATTAAACCACATGTTTTTTCCTTCTTAAAGCTATTATAAGATTTTACTTCCTAGGAATGACCAAATAATAAATTTCCACTACATATCTCACTTGAAAACAGTGTTTTTTATTTAGTCATTACTTATAATTATATACAAAAATATTAAAAATGTCTGTTAAAAACAATATTAATTGTTCTTTTGCAGCTTTATTGAGTTTAAAATTGTAGCCTCTTGATTCACAATATGTGTTTTTGCAAAACTTCTTGCGGATTCTATAGTTCTTGATTCCACAGCATCAAGAATATCATAATGTTCTTTTATAAGATTCTTAGGGCTGCTATAGTCTTTCAAGTAAATTACTCTAAATCGCTGTACCTGCTCTCTGAGATTATTCAAAATAGATATGAGCTTATCATTTCTAGACGCATTGTAAATAATATCATGAAATTCTACGTCTTTCTTGATTGATCCATTTAGATTTTCCTTTTCAATATATGAAGAAAACTGAGTGTTAATATGCTTTAATTCCTTCAATTCGTCTTCCGTAATTCTTTCAGCTGCTAATGCTGTTGCCAGACCATCTAGAGAAGCCCTGACCTCCAGTACGTCCATTATATCTTTTACAGAAAGCTCGGCCACATGTGCGCCCTTCCTAGGAATCATATCTACAAGACCCTCTAATTCCAATTTTCTAATAGCCTCTCTCACAGGAGTTCTGCTAACTCCCATCTTCTCCGCAAGCTGAACCTCCATAAGTCTTTCCCCTGGACGTAGCTCTCCAATAATGATAGCTTCCCTGAGTGAAATAAAAATAACCTCTCTCAATGGCTTATAATCATTCAAATTTATTTTAGACAATTTCCCTGCCATATTAATAGCCTCCATCCGCCGCCGCGGGCCACAAATTATAATAAAATTACTATCCTTTTTGCGCTATACCATATATGTTAAAAAACACTCATGCTTACTATTTCTCAATTTATTAAAAGCGCTTTTAGCTTTTTTCTCATCCTCAAATATTCCTAGCACTGTAGGGCCACTTCCGCTCATCATGCTTCCTAAAGCACCTTTTGCCTTAAGATCCTTTTTAATCTTCTGTATCACAAGATACTTGGAAAGCGTAACACTCTCCAATACATTACGCATGTTTTCAGCAATAATCCTGATATCTCTATTTTCTATTGCAGAAATTAACATCCCAGTGTTAGGTCTGTCACCTACTCTAGCCAAATCCAGATTTTTGAATACCCACGCTGTTGATACACCAATTCTTGGCTTAATTAGTATAATAGGTATTTTCCCCAGTGGCGCTAGCTGCGTTAGCTTATCTCCTATACCTTCTGCCAATGCTGTCCCACCCATAATACAATACGGTACATCTGCACCAATTGTCTTGCCTATTTGAATCAGCTCATTTTGCTCAAGGTCAAGCTTAAATAGGGTATTAATCCCCTTTAAAACTGCTGCTGCATCTGTGCTTCCACCTGCAAGCCCCGCAGCAACTGGAATTTTTTTATGTATTACAATTCTGACTCCAGCATCAAGCTTATACTTGTTAATCATGGCCTCTGCAGCCTTATAAGCTATATTCGTGCTGTTGTTTGGAACATAGGGTGCATCACATTTTATTTCCACTCCAGCTGAAATTTCGTTGATGGAAATAGTATCGTGTAACTGTATTGTCTGCATAATCATTAGCAGATTGTGATATCCATCTTCCCTTTTATTCAGGACATCTAGAGACAAATTTATCTTTGCATGTGCATCTAATGAAATCATCTATTCATATCCCTTTATCAAATGTATAGGAACAACTAAATAATTAAACCCTATTTTGAAGGGGAAGTTATTATTTTATTGTACCTTAAGTACATTATATACAAAGTACAATTTTATATCAATAAGAATCAAGAATCCCATGGTTTACAACGTATTTAAGTTTCAATAATATCAATATAAATACAATTGATACTCGCCGAACATAAATCTTTTTCTTAAACAATAAAAAAAGTGCTTGAATATTTTCTCAAGCACTTTTAAATAAATTTATCTTTAAAGTTTTAGAGGTACTATTATGCTACTTTTTTAAGTATTATTATATGCTGACCTGGCATTAGCATATCCTTTTCAGTTAAATTATTGATTTTCATCAAATCTTCCACTGTTATGCCATACTTCTTTGCTATTTTCCACAAGCTATCACCTGGTTGTATAATATATACGATTACACTAGGCATTAATACCAGTCTCTTTTCATCTATTACGTTCTCATTTATCTTATTAATTACAGGCACGATTTTTTTTGTTTCTACCCTTGTGTCCACACCAATAACAGCTCGGATTTCAACCTGATTGGAGGATATCATGCTGTAGTTGCAGTGCTCTATTTCCAATGAAACGTCAGCCTTCATATCTCTGCTTATACCCGCTATATCAGCTTCATGCCTAAAAGGTATATCTTTTTTGTGACAGAAAACTGGTTGGTCTTCACTGTTTGCCAGATATAAAATGTTACTTTGCACTGAACCCTCAATGATTACCTTGCCATCTTCTATTCTACTTTCAGAAACATTGTATTTGCACAAAACATTGAATATTTCGGCTACTTCTGGGCTACATTCACTAAGGTCTACCATATCTTTTATTATTATTTGGCTTCTGTTTTCAGAGAATATTTCATCTAAGCTAAGCTGTTGTCTTTCTAAAGCAATCCTTGATTTAGGGCTATATGCATCAGACAATACCTCAACTGTTTTTTGACACACTCCATTGACATAAATATTTAAGGCAATTTCGGCCCTAATATTTCTTAGATCGCCATCACTGTCCTCCATAGCCTCAATCTTGTAGTCAATTAAGTCATAGTCAACATTTACAGCTGTATCCTCATCCACATCATCTAATTCAACAAATTGTGTAAATGCCACCTCGTTCTCCATATACTGCATTGATCTAGTCTCATCATCAGCAATGTAAAGAGTAGAAATGCCTATATCGCCCTTTACAAATATCTTGCCCTCAGCAACTTTAAAATCCTTGCCAGATATCTTTACATCATTTCTAAGAATTTCACTGATGGAAGGTTTGCTAGATGGCAAATCTAGATCCTCTTTTATTACATAGTTGACTTTGTTGCTTCCGAGATAGGTATTCAGAACAACAGAGTCCTTTAAAACTTGAATGTCCTCTACGCCTGCAATACCACAGGAAAATTCCCTTTCAATCTCGTCATTAACCTTGCAATTTATTGACAAAATTGCTTTAACACTTATCTTTCTTCCATTTAGCAGGGTATAGTCAATATGCTCAATTATACCTTTAGCTCTACCTTTCATTCCGCTTCTCACTCCTGGAATATCCAGAGTGTATGAGAAAGGAATATTGGAAATAATACTTTTTACGCTCTTCGTCTCATCATCAGAAATGTAAAGTATTTTACACATAATACATCCTGAATTAACCACTCTATCAGTGCCTGTATCGCAGCCAGTAACGAAAACATCCCCGTCTATAAGAAGCACCCTGGCGATGTCCGGCTTTGTATCCGGAACAATTATATCATTTTCGATAACAGTCTGAATTGTGTCCTCACCCATCAAATTTTTTACCTTAAAGGCCTCTTTTATCAACTCCAGAGACATTTCTTCATCCTCCTTTATTATAAATATTACATCTCACATTTTAAAATATAAAAAACCTATCAAACAAAATGATTCTGCTATGTAATATATATTTATTGAGATACCAAATTATGCCTGGTTTATTTGCTTTTTTATACAACAAAAAAAAGACAGGATATAAATGTCTTTTTTTGTTTGAATATATTATTAAGTTTTCTCAGAAAGCTTATTACTAACAATTTCTAAGGATATAAAAAATCCCGAACAAGTTTAGCATACCTGAATCTTTTCGTCGTCCTTATATACAACCAATTCAACTGCTTTTGTTAAAATATCGGTATAGCTATAAGAAACTCTTCTAGTATTTTCATACTCATTTTCAAATTTAACTATGAAAATACTTGGATAAGTATTTTCAAGAACACCTTCTCTGATAAAAGATTTCTTGCGGCCTTTGTTTGCTCTAAGCTGTACCTTTTCTCCAACACAACCCTCAATATCTCTTTTTATCTGAAAAAGTTCTCCTCTATCTATCATGATATCACCTCTTCATCAGTTTAATTTATTATATCACATAAAATACCTTTTGTCAAAAATATTCTATTATACAAGCGTATTGCATTCATGTCAAGCACTTTTTTTGCTGTATCAACCCTATACTGCCCATTTTTAAGGGGTTGATAAAAAAATTAAGATATATTCCCAGAAATCATTTCCTCGTCCTTTTCTATTATATCCAAGTCTTCTTCTTCTGAATCAGCTTCTAACCTTACATCTACACCCTTTAGCATAATTGTTTTTTTCTTTTGATCACATATTATGTCAGATACCCTAAAAATAATATCCCTTTCATAGGATTTCCTACATACTAAACATCCTATTTCGATTTGTTTCATCTTTTTTCTTCCCTTCTTAGTTTAGTCTTCTAATTTTCCAAATAATTATTATTTCCTTTAATTTAGCATATTAATAGCCATTAGTGGGAAATGAACATAGCTTTTGAATTCTCTAAAGATTATTTGCTTGTGTGCATTTGTTCAAAGAACTTTGTTCATGTGCTAACTTAAGGATATAATACTTTTATAATACTATTTTATGCCTTTTTCATAGCATGGTGAATTGAATTGTAACAACTTACTAAATTTTGTTGAAATACTTATATATAAAGTTATATAATATTTGAACAAGTGAATAGTGAATAGTGAATAGTTATGGTAGCCGGCTTCGTCGGTAATTTGAATTCTCACTTCATCATTAAAACGTTTATTTTAACCTATATACTATATAAATATTAATTATATATTTTTTTTAAGGAAGGGGACAAAAATTGCTTACAGATATACAAATCGCTCAAGGCTGTAAGATGCTCCATATTTCGAAAATTGCTGAGAAACTTGGAATTGAAGAGGAGGATCTTGAATTATACGGTAAATACAAAGCTAAGCTCTCGGAGAAATTGTGGGATAAAGTGAAGAATAATCAAGATGGAAAGCTTGTCTTGGTTACAGCAATTAATCCAACTCCTGCTGGAGAAGGCAAAACCACTACTACTGTTGGTTTGGGACAAGCTATGTCCATGATTGGAAAGAATGCTGCAATTGCTCTACGTGAGCCATCTTTGGGGCCTGTAATGGGTATAAAGGGTGGCGCTGCTGGAGGAGGTTACTCTCAGGTGGTACCCATGGAGGACATCAATCTGCATTTTACAGGTGATATGCATGCTATTACTACTGCGAACAACCTTCTTTCTGCCATTATAGACAATCACCTTCACCAAGGAAATTCATTAGGTATTGACCCTCGTCAAATAGTGTGGAAGCGCTGCATGGATATGAATGACAGGGCTCTTAGAAATGTAATAGTAGGACTTGGAGGAAAGATAAATGGCGTTCCAAGGGAAGATGGCTTCAACATAACTGTTGCTTCTGAAGTAATGGCTATACTGTGTCTTTCTTCTGACTTAAAGGATTTGAAAAATCGCCTTGGATGCGTTATTATTGGCTATACCTATGGTGGGGCACCTGTTACTGCAAAAGATTTAAAAGCTGATGGCGCAATGACCTTGCTCTTAAAGGACGCTATCAAGCCAAATCTTGTTCAAACTCTGGAGGGAACTCCTGCTATAATGCATGGCGGGCCTTTTGCAAATATAGCACATGGCTGTAACAGTGTAACTGCTACAAAGCTTGCATTGAAGCTTGCAGACTATGTGATTACAGAAGCTGGTTTTGGCGCCGACCTTGGAGCCGAAAAGTTCTTTGATATCAAGTGCCGCTTTGCAGGTCTTAATCCCGATGCTGTCGTTCTTGTGGCTACAATTAGAGCTCTAAAGTACAATGGTGGTGTTAAGAAAGAAAACTTGAAGGAAGAGAATATAGAGGCTCTTTCGAAGGGCTTTGCAAATGCCGAAAAACATATTGAAAACTTACAAATGTTTGGAGTTCCTGTAATTATGGCTATTAACCATTTTGACACAGATACTGATGAGGAGATTCAGCTAATTTTTAATAAATGTAGTTCTTTGGGAGTCGAGGTTGCCTTTTCAGATGTCTTTCTAAAGGGTGGAGAAGGCGGAGTAGAGCTTGCTAAGAAACTAGTAGCCTTAATAGATACAACTGCTTCTAATTTTGCTCCTATATATGATTCTGCTCTTCCTATAAAAGACAAGGTACAAACAATCGTATCTAAAATTTATGGTGGAAATAACGTCATATACACAGCTGCTGCTGAAAAAGCAATTGCGAAAATTGAAGAGATGAAACTTGATAAACTTCCCATTTGTATGGCAAAAACTCAGTATTCACTTTCGGATAATCCAGCCCTTCTTGGCCGTCCAACTGGCTTTGATATGACTGTCAAGGAAGTCCGCATCTGTGCCGGAGCAGGTTTCATCGTTGTGCTTACAGGTGACGTTATGACGATGCCTGGGCTTCCAAAGGTACCTTCTGCAGAGAAGATTGATATAGATGATGATGGAACTATTGTTGGTTTGTTTTAGGGGCAAGTGCAAGTTCAAATGTAAGTACAAGATAAAGATCAAGATCAAGATCAAGATCAAGATTAAGATCAAGATCAAGATTAAGATTAAGATCAAGTGCAAGTGAATAGTGAATAGTGAATGGTGAATAGTGAATGGTGAATGGTGAATAGTTGTGGTGCGTCGCCTGATGGCGACGGATTTTATTAAAATCGTTCAGTGCAAAAGCCCTTTTTATTAATTAATTCAATAAGCCAGCGTAGCTGGCTTTCCTTAACTTTTCACTCTTCACCATTCACTGTTCACTATGTTTTTGAACTTCTCTGTTCACTATGTTTTTGAACTTCACTTTCACTAAAGGTTTTGACCTTCTCTAAAGTGCACTAAATTTATCTACAAACACCTTATGCCCTTTTATTTCATCAATAACCTCTTGAAGTCGGCCTATATAGTTCTGTTCTGACCAAGTTTTTCTGCTATTATAATATTTATTTGCAACTCTCCAAAATTTCTGAGGAAACATGAGCATTATTTTCATTAGATAAAGCTCGCTCCCACTCAGTGATTCTATTTTGCTATACTCATTTAAAATTATAGCTGCTTCATCAATATTCCAATCACATTTTCTCATCTTTCGCCTTAATAGATTTACTAAATCATATACCTTTAAGTCATAGCAGCTATATTCAAAATTAATAAGATACATTTCATCATTTTGAACAAAAATATTATGATGATTAAAATCATGGTGAGATACATTCCTGCTTTTTTCAGCATCCTCAACCAGCTCGAAATAGTCCGAAGTATCCAGCATGCTGATAGCTTTTTCTCCAAGATCATAAAAGTAATCACCATATTTACACATCAAGGTATCAAATTGCATCTTTCCTTTTTGAGCACTCTTTTTAAGCTTCTTAATTTCATCTAAGCGCTTTTTATAGCAGCTCGGTAATCTACCAAGCTCGCTTCTGGCACTGCTATTTTCTGAGCAAGCGCAGCCATTGGACGCCTTATGCATCATTGCCAATAGCTTTGCACATTTTATAGTTTCTTCCCTACTATCGAGATTGCATTCCCGCCCATCAATATATTTGCTCATATATATTGTTTGGTCATTGCAAGTTATAGATGAGCTGCCTGTATTTGTATAAATATTTCTATCTATATTCACAAACCCGTTATTAAATAAATGCTCCTTAACCTCTGCTACAAAATTAATCCGATCCGGCATCAAGTTAGATATTTTAATTAGCCTTTTACCATTATCAGTATTTGCAATAAACATATTCCGATAATTACTAATGCTATTTATTTTAATATCATAATTCTCCTGCAGTTCTTTCTCTAATTCATGCATATTGACCTCCATGAGCCGCATAGCGACCACAAAATGGAAAAAACTAACGATTTTAAAGTAATAATACGTTATTAGATTATATGAACTAGAAGCCATATGTAGAATTAAAATTTCACTTATAGAATTAAGGAAGAAAATAACCGCCCGTCTTTCTGATTGACTGACAATTATTTTCTTCTTGCCTTTATTTATACTTATTAAGAAACCTTGACACCTGTTATTACCGTGCAGATGGAAATATATATTTCAAGTTAATTGCTTTTTAGTGGAATATTCTTTTTACTATCTTCGTATACCTTATAGTCATTTTCCATGCTCAAAACTACTAGTTTTAATTGGGTATCTTTATTTACTTTGAACAATGCAATATTTTCCCTGAAATTATTTTCTGTTTTTGTAAAAAATCTGTTTTCTGGCACTATTGCAACACCCTCCTCATTACACAGAGCAACGCTATCCGCCTGCAAATATGGGTATTTCCCATCCACAATATAATGAACCGCTAGAGTATCTCCTTCTTGATCAATTTTATTAATAGTAAGGCTGCCGAAACTACCTTGATTAACAACTATTGGAAGCTTCGTATTCAAATCAAATATATGCTTGTATTGATTATCTTTTAACCCTCCGGAAGGGAATGATGTGCTGTACGGTATAATAGTTAAGTACTCCGTATCCGGTCGTATTTTTTCCATTGCAACTCTGATACCGTTGCTTCCTTTTGCATCAGTTCCGCTGCCTCTGGTTGCAACTCTTATTTGATTACCTTTATCATCTAGGACAATGCAATTGCTCCAACTAGGGCTTATATCCGATTTCTCATCTGCAAAAAATTCCATTCCTGTTGATATGGGACTTATAGTAATTTTTTTAAGGAGACAATTGCTGTTTGGTACTTCGATACCTTTTTTGTAAGTAATAACTTTGGTAGCTTTTGAAATTTTTGTGGTATCTACTTTAATATTAAATTGGATAGCCTCATCTTCCACTCCTTCAAAATTGATAAGCTTTAATTTAAGGTCATACACTTGCGGAACTTCATTTCCCACTAACTCTTCAACATGGACAATTTTATAATTATAATCGTCTTTGAATTCTCCCTCACGGCTCCCTCCTGATGAGGTAGTAATATCATTGATACTGGTATGAATAAAATAATTATCGATATTTTTGGGTAACTTTGATTTGCTGCTAATGCTGAGTGAGTATATTAGCCTATTTGCATCTGCAACGACATCCTCAATTGTAAATGTATAACCATTAAGTGTAACTGATTGATTAACAGGTTGTGCGTAGTCGAGATAACCCTTATTGATTTCATTTATCATGTTATTCTGTAAAGCAAAAATTCCAAATATCGACTTCAGACCAGGAATATATCCTGCATAAGCAGATACGGTTATTGCAAAACACAGAAGCAGTGCACAAAGCACGGCTGCTACCTTTATCGGCCTATACAATATAAATTTTCTTTTCTTCTGCGGTAATTGATTGACAGTCTCTTCTACTGCAGTTGTGATTTTTGATGGAACTCTGCACTTAGCCATTTTTAATTTATCTTTGATCTGTTTATCAAACATTAAATCATTCATCATAAAATTCTCCTATCTCAATATGTTTTCTGGTCAAATCTCTGTCAAATGCCTCTGAGTAAAGTTTTTCCTTTAATTTTTTGCGGGCTCTTGAAAGTCTGGACTTTACTGTCCCTTCTGGAATTCCTGTTATTCTTGCGATTTGCTTGATTTCGAAATCCTCAAAATAATACAGGATTACTATAGTTTTCAACTCTTTATCCAGCTGCTTTAAGGCTTCATGTAAATCAATGTTTTCTACATCATCAAATTCATATGTGCCCTCATATACAAATTTACCTTTTCTAAAAAAATCTATTAAAGTGGATGATAATGATACTTCTTTTTTCTGTTTTTTTAGAATTATATTCCCTTCATTAATCAATATTCGTATCAGCCAGGTCTTGAAATAATCATTTTGCCTGAGACTATGCAATCCCAAATATGCCTTTATAATTGTATTTTGAATTGCATCCTGACAGTCTTGCTCATTTTTCAGTATAGATTTTGTAATACGATACATCGAGGCTTCATGCTTTTTTATTATCCTTAGAAAGGCCTCTTTATCATCTTGTTTTGCTGCTTTTACATCATTCTCAAAATTCATTACCAAAATTCCTCTCATTGGAACTTTTCTTTAGATAATTCTTTATTTGCACCATACTATTATACCTCCCTTTGTATTTTCTCTACTAATTAGATTACGAATAAATAGAATTGGTTCACGTTTATAGTGATTTATAAAAATATTATGTACCATATGTTCAATAGTCTTGGTTGGAATTTTTATACAATATTTTTGTTACAAAACTTACAAAACTCTCTTGTTTTCTTCATAAGAGAAGCACAATTGTGTTGAGGGCAAAAAAATAGCACCACAATATATGAGTAACGCTCACATAATGAGATACTATTTTAATATTGATTTTATACCATGAACTTTAAGAAAATGAGTAATCCTAAACCTGGAACTCCCAATATGCCTATGATTAACGCAGAATATATGTTTAAAGCTATATTAAAATTAAAGTAAATACCAATAAAATTAATTACCGCTAGCAAAACTGCGCCCAAAACCGTGTTTATCAATAGTTTTTTTATTACTTTTACTGCGTTCATATTCTCCACCCCTCATGTTAAGGCGTATCTAAATAATAAATTCCCATTTTTAAATATTGCTATTATTATTTAGTTATTCCTAAGGTTTGTCCCCTTTACTAAATGTATTTTTTAGGTGGCTAAAATATTCTAGTTATGCAGTTAAAATTTATAAAATAATTTTTAGTTATCAACTAACAAAGGCATACAGGAAAATCCATAAGTGAGCTTTGTTTATAATACTAAGCCAACCTATTGATATTTCTAGTATGCCTTCACCTGATGGACAATAGTTTTAAAAATCGCTCATTCCAACAGCTTTTGCCTTTTTTATAAGATATTCGAACTTGGTTTCATAAGCTTTAATTTGGTATGTATAATAGTCTATCATTAGAGTATCCGCAACATAGTCAAAATTATTATAAGCTTCTTGCAGATCGCTTTTTACATTTTTAATCTCTAATAGAAGCTTTGCCTTCTCAGTGGCCAGAACTCCTGCTTCAGCTGTGGTCACCACTTTATTTAATAAATTATTCAATGCAATTTCCATAAGCATCTCCTTAAATATAATGTAGTATAATAAATGATTGACCTTTTATAATACTATTTATACGCTTATGGAAATATTCCCTATGATAATCAATATTTTTCTATCACTATGGCCTCATTTTGTTTTAATATCTCAATAATTGATTCCATCCTTTCCTCATCAACCTTCATACTAAAAATTGCATTTCCATTTGAAACTAATTTCTCATACTCTTTTCTTCTATTTTTAGGAATTCCAAGATCCAGTAGTCCACCTATAAGACCGCCTGCAATCAATCCAATTAAAAGCCCAGCTATTGGGCCAGCTGCAGCAGTCATACCTAAGCTTGGAATAAACATGCTAGCTGCACCAATAAGTATCCCAATAACACCCCCAAATATTCCACCAGTGATTATTCCATCCGATATACTTTCCCCTTTACTGATTCTATATGGAATCAGCACATTATCAACCATATTCAACTGGATATCTTCAATATCTGTCTTATAATATGCTTTATTACCACTGTCCTTTACAATAATAGATATATTGTCAGTTCTGAGTCCCTTTTCCCTAACCTTATAAGCTGCTCTTTCTGCATTATCAAAAACTTTAAAAATAGCCACAATCGTTCTAGCCAATAAAATCACTCCTATTAATTAGAGTTCTTAGATTCCGTTGAAGTTTTTACTCTCTTTTAAATCTTAGAAGTCAGATAAAAATGTGGTCTTATTTTTAGTCAAAATGCAGCTATTTATGCAATATTGAATTTAATAGTTGTAATCCTGGTTTTAAAAATATATCCTTTTAGATAACGAGTTCTAATATTCAGAGGGGTATAGCGTCTCTCACTAAATCTAAGAACTCTGTTTATGAAATTTATTATATATCAAGGGGATACCCACAGTAATTAAAACTAATGCTACCGATAAAATAAATCCAGGCGATAGAGGATTCTTTATATTATGCCCCATATTTGCAACTGAAAATGTTTCCAACATAGACCCTAATATAGTAGCTAGCATGAAGTCCCTATACCTCACCTTTGTAAGTCCTGCGGTATAGCTCAAAATATCCAACGGAAAAACTCCCGATATTCGCATAAAGAATATGATCTTGAATCCACTCTTTTCGACTCTCAAATTGATTTTATCAGCTTTCTTTTTAACTAATTTCTCAATAAATGATTTTCCTAAGTACCTACTAATTAGAAATGCGACATTTGAAGATATAATTATAGAAATCATTGCCAATATAAACCCATAAACAGGGCCATATAAGCTACCTGCAATGAGTGTAATTATTGTAATTGGAATAATCACAGCTATTGGTCTAATTGTCGAGATGACTAAAAACACTGCTATTGACCAGCTGCCATATGATTTTATATAGTCTTCCATCATCTTCAAATTTATTTTTTTAATGTCTTCGAAGTGATAAATAAATACATATTCCAATATTAATATAAATATTAAAGCACCTGTAACTATCAATAGTTTCTTAATATTCTTATTTATCATAATCAAACCTTTTCCCTATAAATTACATTTATTCTTTGACTAATTTAATTTGCTTGTTAATTTTAACATTATTACTTATAATCTATAATATATAATATATATTATAGACAAATTAAATATTATACAATTATTTTCGAAATATCTTGAATCTCATTATTCTTTTACACAAAATAATTTTAAAGTATTATAAATTTTTAGAAGTAGAGGGTGTTTTCATTGAAAAACAAAATTAGGAATTCGTTACCAAATATCTTGACATTTATAAATCTATCACTCGGTATTATTGCTTTGCTCTTTGCTTTTAGGAGTGAATTTATTCAGGCATCTTTACTAGTTATGGTTGCTGCATTAACCGATAGATTTGATGGTAAGGTAGCTAGAATGCTCGACATTACTAGTGAATTGGGCAAAGAATTAGATTCTCTATCTGATTTAATTTCATTTGGTGTTGCTCCCATCATAATAGCATGGAATATAAGTTTCTTGCCCCTTGGAATTTTAGGATATCTTCTTGCCGTAATCTTCCCTATAACAGGAGCTTATAGACTAGCACGGTATAACGTATCTTCATTTAATAATGTGTTTTGTGGGGTTCCCATTACTATTGCCGGAGCATTCTTATGTATTATAAATTTGTACAATAGCTTTTCAAAGATACGTGGCAATTATAGTAATATTAATACCATTGTAACTGCAGTAATAGTTGTTTTACTTTCATATTTAATGATTAGCAAAATCCAAATTAAAAAGAGATAAGTAAATCCATACTATAACCTTCTTGCGTTAAGTTTCCAGTAATATTAATCACGGACACTCAAAAAAACACCCAGAACATCACCGGCAGACCTAGCTATGATCCTAGAGATTTACTTAAACTTTATGTATATGGATATTTTAATAAAATACGCTCCAGCAGAAAGCTAATGGCTGAATGTACACGAAATATAGAATTGTTCTTTCT
>Ga0209430_1001311_pt1 | contig 18952 bp, 6 predicted proteins | sample BarGraIncub1133A_FD_184504 | JGI IMG/M metagenome (GOLD analysis project Ga0209430, IMG submission 184504) | Arctic peat soil microbial communities from Barrow, Alaska - Barrow Graham LP Incubations 11-33A (SPAdes) (version 2) | ecosystem: Environmental > Terrestrial > Soil > Wetlands > Peat... | reverse complement strand
GAGAAGTTGTTGCTTTCAAATGAAAGAAGCACTTTAATCTTTTCTGCCTTTGAAAACTTCCCTATTTTCGGTGTGCCTTTACCTGTTATCTTGCTCATGCTATGAATATTACGTCAGGTGGATACAATGTCTTTTCGTTCAATTTGTGGTCAATGTACTGGTCTATGCCGCATACCTCCATGTCGGAAAACTCCACTCTATTGAGGTCCCCTTTTATTGTGTATTCCCCATGCAGGTGGATATACCGGCTTTTGTCAAGCGGTGTATTCATAACGAATCGGAAACTCTTGTTTACCTTCTCGAATGGCGGCAGAATCTCTCGACCGATAACGTAGGCGTGAATGTATGTTCCTATCTTCTCTGCCTCCTCTTGGCTAATTGGTAAGGCTCCTTTCAATGCTGTATCAAACATAATGTATTGCTTTGCTGCAAAAATACATTTTTTAACGGCCTGAACCAATGAATATTCAGTTTATTTGCTTAAACAATCTCTTTAAGTATGGCAGGTCTATTAGGTGCAATTCAATCTGTTGGCGGTTTAGTATCCGCAGCAACCCCGATTATTGGCGTAGGTGCCGCAATAGCTGGTGGTATCGGCAGTGCTATTGAGGCTGAAAAAGCCCGTAGGGTTTATGAACAAGAGGCCGCAGACAATAAGAACCAGTTCGATAGGGATTACAACCAAGACTATACGCAGCGTTCAGACGTTCAGGCGACACTGGGCAAAATGCGCGACCAATTCAAACGTAACACCGAAATCAGCCGAAACGTGGCAGCAGTCACAGGTGCAACACCAGAGCAGGCAGTGGCCGAGACAGCAGCACAAAACACGGCACTGGGCGCAACCGTTCAGGGTATTGCAGGTCAGGCTTCCGCTTTCAAGGATGGCGTACAGAACAGGTACATACAACAAAAGACCTATCTGGCCGGTAAGAAAGCCGCAGGTTACGAAGATAAGGCCACCAGTTGGGGCAATTTCGCAGGCAACGGCATGAGCCTTGCATCATCCTCCTTCAAATCAACCACCGTATAACGATATGAGCATTCTATCCGACATCTACGCAGGCATGGACGAGAGTTACAACGGTCCTACTGGCGTTGATCCTGCCCAAGATTCAAGGCAGGTTGTAGCACCCGAGCAAGTGACCGCACCTTTGGAGGCAACGCCAGAGCAACAGGCCGTTGATAACGACAAAGAGTACAACGACTGGAAAGCCCAAAACCCAAGCGGTGGTATTTATGAGTATCTGTATGGAAAATACGCACAGAAACCAGAGGCAATGGACCCGAAGATTGCCAAGGCGCGTAAAACGATGGCAGCACTCACCGACATAGGTTCACTCTTTGCCGAAGGACTGACTGCCGGACTGGGCGGAAAGGTAAACCGCAGGGATACCAACGCCACATCAACCAACAACGAGGCCATGGAAAAGATCAAAGAACGTTATGATGCCAATAAAAGGGTTTATCAGGACGGTCTTCTGCGCTACGCCTCCATGGATAAGAGCGCAGCATCCGAAATAGCAAGAAGCGACAGGGATTACAACCGCACGCTCAACCTTGAAACAGCACGCACTACCCAGAGGGAAAAAGAAGCCACGACTGAATGGGGCCGCAGGCAGGAAGCCTCCAAGACCGAATACGGACAGAGGGTTGATTTTCAGAAGGGACAGAACGCATTCGAAGCCACACAGGCAGGCGTAAGGCTTAAGCATGACTCTACGGAAGCAGAGAAGTCCAGAGCAGGGCAGAAGGCCATCAATGAAGCCGACAACACATTCAGGGCCACCGAAGGGGATAAGTCCAGAGCCACAGACGAGAAAGTGGCAGCAACGAGGGGTAGTGGTTCATCCAACGCTTACAACTTCACAGGGGCAGGAACCAAACCTGCAACCATGGACCCGAACAAGTACAAGGTAGGAGGCACAAGCCCGAGCGCAGTAGTAGGCTTCGACCCGAACAAATATAAAGTAAAGTAGTTTCATCAATCCAAACATAACCACACTATGCCGATTTACACCTTTAACGGGGAAACTTACAACGTACCGGAGAATGAAGCATCCAATTTTGAACAGTCGCTTCCAGATGCAAAAATTTCCTACTCACATAATGGAGAGCGATACGATGTCCCCGTGAAAGAGAAGTCAAATTTCCTCGGAGCCTTGCCACATGCAAAGTATTACGAGGAAACCTCACGACTAAACCCCAAGAGCAACGAAAAGGATGGAAAGATTAACATAAGCAGCCCAAAGGTTGAAAAGCCGGTGCACCGTCAGGGTTTTTCACCCATGCAACCCAACGACCTGCAAGAAATGGCCGTACGGCAGCCTGAAGCGCAGCAGCAGAAACGGACCATTCCGAACAATCAAGCACCGAAAGCCCCTGAAAACTGGGCATTGGATATGATAACCAAAGGTCAGGAGGGCGAAGATTTCTATTCCAAGGCTAACAAGGCGGTTGATGAACTTCCGGTCCAACACCTTCCACGCACCGTTAGGGATGACGTCTGGGATGCCAAGAACGTCCTAACAGCCGAACTGCAAAAGCCAGAGTACGAAAAGTACATGATGAACAAAGGCACCGAAGGCCAGTCCATGCAATTCCAGCCCAAAGCCATGTATAAGGGTGATGTTCTGGAAACGGCAATGAGTTTCCTTGACAGATCACAGGAAATGATTGATGCCGAGAAGGACAGAGGATGGATCGGTAACACTATCCACGGTTTTGGAGAGAAGTTCTTTAATTCCGAAACATGGACACAGGACGTAAAGGCAATGGCCGACAATCTGGGCGTAATGAACGCGGTAAAGAAACTCGAAGCCAATAAAACCCTTACCCCAGAGGAAGATAAACTAATTGATGCAGCCGCATTGTTCTATGCAACAGGACAGGCAGCGCAAATATCCTCCATGTACAAGATTGGTTCAGGCGCGGCAGCATCAATTCCCTTCATGCTTGAAATGGTAGTAGGTGGAGAGATAGGCTTACTGGGCAAAGGGGCAACGGCAGTCGAATCAGGCCTTATGAAACGCTTCCTTTCACGTTACGGAGTAAAGGGTGCCACAAAGCAGCTATTATCCCGTGGTGTTGATGCCGCTAAACTGGTAGGAACCATTCAGCTACCCAGAGCGATATCCGGTGTGGTTGATAGGGTTTCCGGTGACGTAGTGAAGGATGAGGATGGGATGATCCATGTAGAGAACAAACAAGCCATGGGCAGTGCCATCTACAAGAGCCTGATGTCCTCAACAATCGACAACTTTACGGAAATGACCGGTGGAGTATTGGAACCAGTTATGAGCAAAATCGGTGGACGCATGGCAGGAACCGCAATAGGTGAGGCCATCCAGAAGATTCCTGCAATCGAACTACTCAAAAAAATCAAAACCTCTGACGTTTCAAAGGCTATTGACGGTTTCATGGAGAAAACCCAGTGGCAAGGTGTCATACCTGAATATCTGGAAGAAGTGCAGGGAACCATCCTGAACTCTATGCTTACAGGCGAGGCCAACCTTTCGGATTTACTGGACGTAAGGCAACAATTGGAAACATTCGGCACCGTAGCCCTGATGGGTGGCTTCATTTCAGGTGCCAAGACTATTGGAGTGGCAGGAGAGGCAGCATCACGCTACAACGCACGCAAGAACTTTGACAAGTCCAAGGAAATTGTAAGCACAATTCAGGGTTACGAAGTACTGGACAACGGTACGGACGAGGACAAAATCAATTTCATCCAGAGCCTACCCAAGCAGGATGCAGCAAATGCCTTGCTCTATGCAGCAGCCAAGGCCAACCTTGACGGTCTGAACATTGCAGTACAAAACAGGTCCAACGAGAAGGCCAACGAAGCAGCAGAGGGCGTAATGGCCAATGCCAACGTAGATACTGGAATGCTTCATAAGGCCAAACTGGATGATGGTTCGGATATCATCGTTATTGGCGGCAACGTGGAGGACCCCAACTCAATAATCACCATCCGTCATGAAGATGGAAAGACAGAACAGGTATCACTTGAACGCCTTTCAGACTTTCAGGTGGAAGACCCGAAGGTTTTGGCACCACAAGCCGCAGACGAAGCACGTAACCAAGTCGTAAGAACCGAAGCCGAGGCGCAAGCCTTTACCCCTGAGAGTATGCCACAACAAGGACAGACCATCGTTTTGAACGGTGTACAGTCTGTTATCGAAGGTATCCAAGGCGATCAGGTCGTTATCAACGACGGAACGCAGCAACTTACCGTACCCCTGCAAAAGGTCAGGGAATACCTGCAAACAGAATCAGGAAACAAAAACACAGTAGCACCGCAAGCGACCGTAGGCAGTACGTTCACCATCGAGGGCAAGAATGCCAGAGTGGAATCAACGAACGCTGACGGTGTAGTTTACAGTGTTCTGGACCAGAATAACGAGGTCGAAAAGACCGACCGCATATCACACGCGCAGTTTCAGGAGCTTGCCGAGCCTGCGCAGAATCAAACAATGCCCGTCAATGCAGAGGTGGGAGTGGTATCATCTGCCACGGGTGTGGAAGGGAACGGAACAGCAGAAAATGCCGCTTCCGTTCCTACATTCCCCACTGACAAGCAGGGAAGCATAGACTTTGCCCAGATAAACGAGCCACAACAGTACACAGAAGCCCTACGCCAAGAGTTTGGTGAGGAAGCCGAACAAGTTGCTGATGAAATGGTTCAGGATGCTACAACGGCCTTAGAAAAGGCAGGCAAGGTATCGGGAACCATCGAACGTAGAAGGGCAGTCAAGGCAGCACAGGCAGAGGTCGAGAAAGCCACAGCCGTAAAAGCCGCATTCGGATTAAAAAATACGGAAAACATAGACGGTGGAAACGGTGGAGAAAACGGTGGAAATGTAGAAAATATTAACGCTGAAACCCCTTTAACGACTGATATTCCACCCACTTCCACCCAAATTACACCTAACGGTGGAAACGGTGGAACTTTATCCGCTATTGCACCAGTTCAGCCAACACAAGAACCGACAATTACCGAAGCGCAAAATGTAGTACAACCTGAATTGAAGTCAGAAACCGACGGGCAACGTCTGGATGCTTTCAAACAGGGTGATACGGTGTATCGTAATTATAGCGGGAAATACCAAGAATTTACCATTGACAATGCCGAGGGTAATTTATGGGAACTCACGCCTATTTCAGGCACGACCAAAATGAACCCGCAAAAATTTAACGCAGTAAACAACGGTGGATTCATGCTCAAACAGCCGACGCCTGAAAATGTATCACAACCTGTACTACAAACTTCGACCATCAAGAAAGCCAAGCCAGCCAAGAAGAAAAAGCCTTCTGAAACAGAACAACGCATCAGCGCACTGGGAGAAATCCTTAGTGTGCATGATTACGTCCTACGCTCTATTGCCGGTGGACTGCGCCTGAAATGGAAATCAGAGGAAGGTAAGGCCTTCGGACTGGCGAAAGAATTGGGCTTCGAGAAATCGGAGACAGAACGCAGGAAGCGCATTGGCATCATTGCCAACAACGGAACGACACCCACCGAATGGGCAGAGAACATATTTGCCGAAGCCGACATTCTGGGCATCCCCCTGAATGGTCTGGATGAAAACAGCATCAGGGAGGAAATCATCGACGTAGTACGTTCTTTTGTATCCCGTCAGGACATGCTAAAAGCAGTCGAGGACCTTCATACTGGCGCGGTGGACTCACAGGCCGAATACCTTTCCATGCAGTATAACGAGGAAAAATTGGACCGCGACCTGTACGAGGAGGTCATTGCTGAAAGATATATCGACGTAACCTCCAAGGAAGCGGCAGATGTTCAACGTTTCCTAATGGAGGCAGATATTGATAATATAGAGATAAACACTACATTTGATGAAAATACCGAAAATGGACTACAAACCGACACCCGAGGAACGCACGAAGATTCAGGAAATGCTGAAACAACCCCTGACGAAAGAGGAGATTCAGTTGATGGCGGAAGCAATGATACGCAACAATCTGTACAACCCGACAACGCAGCAGATAGGGGAATACAAGGTGAAGGCACTGCAACGCAGGCACAAGCTATTGCTACTCAAAGCCCTTCAACTTCGGATGCCGGAGGAAGCGAACCTATTGCAATACAAACTGGCGAAGGTGGAATCAGCAGACCTGTAAACCCAGAGAACCCGACAGAGCAGGCAGCAGCTACAAGCACCGCCAAGCGGTTAGACGAAGAAATCAAAGCCCTCGACACAGAGGCAACACAACTACGCGCACAACTACTGGCCGAGAAACGAAAGATCGGCAAGCAGTACGCGCAGGACAATCAAATGGGCTTATTTGAAACGGCCAAGGCTGTTTCTGGACTATTTTCCGAGGACGAACTGGAAAGGGACTTCTCGGATAGTAACATTTCCACCATCCTGAATCCTATCAAGCAAACTATCAAGGTAGTCGATGAAAAGGTGAAGGCCGCCAAGACTGGCAGGGGAAAAGTAATTTCGGATGCTATTCTGGCAGTTCGTAGCCAAACAGTCCTTGACATAGAGGCAGCAGAGGCCGAAGAAGCCACTACCATTGATGATATTGAAGGCAATTTCCTACTTGACAATTTAGAAAGACTCTACAATCAGAAGTTCGGTAAAGACAAACCTCTTAATCGTGCTGAATTTGTAAAGATATGGAACGACACCAAGGAGTCACGGGATATAAACAGGGCCAATGCGAACCTTCAAGAACTCGCACTTAGTTATTTTGATGGTGACATTCGCGCAGCTATCTTCGGTTCGTGGAAATCGAGCATTGATAAACTAAAAGCTATTGCCAAGGCAGAGGCCGAAGTAAACACAGAGCCGACCGAAGCACAGAAAGAGGCAACCCCCAATGTGGACAGTTCCGATGCTAATGAGGACAGTTCCCAGGTGGAAAATGCCAGCTTTGCCAACACATTCAATGATTGGCAGGAAAATAACGGTAATGTTTCGGACCTTGTGCCAGAGATTGAAGCCTATTTACTCAACGCTGACAACGCCAATGATCTGGATAATGCTCTTGAAGCATGGAGAGAGGAATACGCTTATGATAAAAAGTTAAGCGGACGCGGTGATATGGACTCTGCCAATGATGCACTTGTGTCTGCGGCTGAGAAGCATATTTCAAAAACCATTGAAAGTGTCGGTAAAATAGCTGACGCAGAACAAAATAAACCTACCGAGAGTACCAACAAATCAGATAATTCGTTATCTTTACATACACACGACACAACGACAGATGAAAACAATCCAATCCCCGATGGCACAAACGGCACTCTGGAAGATGGCCGAGAATCAACCGAAAAAACTCCTCGAAATGACAAAGGAACGGCCTCTGGAACTCTTAAGGCTGATAGAACACAAGGTGGAACGGGCACTCCAGTGGAAGGCAACGACCATGCGGAACGGGGGGAACGTGGACGAAGTGAACGAACTGATGTTGGAAATACTCAACCCGAGTTACTGCCCACCGATCAAGCCGGAACAGACAGTCAGCGAAAAGCAGATGGAAGTGATAAATCAAATCCTTCTGGAAATATCACTCAGGGAGGACCCAGAAACACCCGAAACAATCGAATAGCTAAAGGTGAGGATCTGGCACCCCGTGGAGAGGTAGCCAAGACCAGAGCCAATTTGTCAGCCATACGTCTGGCTAAGAAACTACGCGACAGTGGTACGGCAGCATCCGCAGAGGATATGGCCGTGCTACGCAAGTATGCAGGATGGGGCGGTTTGGCCGCTTCTTTCAAGCCTGACAACCAGTTCTTTGATTCACTCAAAAATCTACTCACCGAGGATGAGTACGAGTCAGCACGACAATCAACAACCACATCGTTCTATACCCCTACCGAAGTTATCGCTTCCATCTGGGATATGATTTCACACATGGGCTTCAAGGGTGGCAGCATTCTGGAACCGGCTGCAGGTATTGGTCACTTCATAGGTATGATGCCCGAGGGTATCAGTGCTAATTCGGATATCAGAGGCGTGGAACTGGACAATATTTCAGGCATGATTGCCAAACTGTTGTATCCAGATGCCAAGATTGACGTTTCAGGCTTCGAGGAGCAGCGTATTAAGAACAATTCTCTGGACCTTGTGGTTACCAACGTACCCTTTGGAGATTTCAAGGTACACGACACCAACGAAAAGGACCTTTCAGGGAAGTTCGACATTCACGATTATTTCATTGCCAAAAGCATCCGCAAGCTAAAAGCAGGCGGTATCGGTGTGTTTATCACCACATCGTCCACCATGGACAAGAGCGCGGCCCTGCGTAACTGGATCATCAACGAGGGTAGTGCTGACTTTATCGACGCTTTCCGTCTGAACTCGGACACTTTCAAGGCAGTAGCAGGCACCGAGGCCACGGCTGATATTATCATCATACGAAAACGTAGCGGTCTGGCGAGTTCCGAGCATGGACGCAACATGCAGGATGCAGTCACCCAGAGAACGGCCACCTACGAGGCTGAAATACGCAACCATTGGGGTAGTTATATCGGAATGGAGGAAAAGAAAGCCGTAATGCGCATCAACCGACATTTCAACGAGAACCCAGATAGGATGGCCGGAGAAATGAAGTTCGGTTTTGAGGATGGTAACGCTATTCGTCCTACCGAGCAACGCCTGGCACCAGTAGCCTCTATCAATCAGGAAAAGGCACTCGAAACCTTTACCCAGTCACTTCCTAAGAACATCACCAACACTGACAAGACGGACGAGAAAGCCCCGAACAAACAGAATAACGGTACCAAGGAGGGCGGTTTGACCATGATTGACGGAAACCCCTACATTATCCGCTTTGGAGAGGCCGTGGCTGCCGACTGGAACACTAACAAGGTTGCAGGACAGACCAAACTGCAAGCAGTGACGGACTATCTGGCCGTAAAGAACGCCATAAACAGCCTTCTGAAAGCAGAGAACGAGGACGCATCCAATATTGAGGACCTGCGCAAGGACCTGAATACAGCCTATACCGCTTTTGTCAAGAAGTACGGCTATATGAGTGAAAACCAGAAAATCGGCTTTCTTGCTGACGATGTGGACTATCCTTCCGTGCAGGCCATTGAGAACGCAAAACCCTTTACGGACGAAGCGACCGGAAAAAGAGTATTCAAGATCACCAAGTCCGACATATTCACCAAGCGCGTCATAACCCCCTCAAAGGTCATGACAGCCGACAATATCCGTGACGGGGTGAACGTATCCATTTACATGCATGGAGCCGTGAATGTGCCTTATATTGCAGAATTACTGGGCAAGACAGAGCAGGAAGCCGAGGCTGAAATCCTTTCATCACGCGAGGGCTTCATGAATCCGGCTACCGGCATGATTGATTCCAGAGACAATTACCTTTCCGGAAACGTGCGCAAGAAACTCGAACTGGCCGAGCAGTCCAACCAAAACGGTGAACTGGATGCCAACATCGAGGAACTGGGCAAGATCATCCCTCACGACATACCCATGCACCTAATAAGTGTCGCACTGGGCACCACATGGATACCGACCAAAGTGTATGAGAAGTTTTTCCTGAAACATTTCGACGTTTCGGGCAAGATCAATAAGACGAGCAACGACACGTTTCAGGCAGACCTGCGCGGTGAAGGCAATTACACTGATCGCCAGATGGGAATGACCGGAGCGAACGCTTCCGAGTTGGCCCTGAATGCCATGAACAACAAACAGACTACCATTTATACCTACGAATGGAGAGATAATCAGCGTGTACGTGTAAAGGACGCACTGGCTACAGCCCAAGCAATAGCCAAGCAGGGAGAGTTGAACGAACTGTTCCAGTCATGGAGCCGTGGATCCGAGAATCCGTATGCCGAAGAAATGGCAGGCATCTTCAACGAGACGTTCAACGCCACGGTGGAGGCAAAGACTGACGTATCAACATTCGAGCATTTTGAGGGAGCAGCAAAGGTCAAGACGCCCAGAACCCACCAGAAGGAAGGCGTTCTACGTGGACTGGCCGGTGCTACTCTTCTTGCTCATGAGGTAGGAACGGGCAAGACCATCACCCTGATATCCACCGCCATGGAAATGAGGCGTCTGGGACTGGCCAAAAAGCCGGTTATCATCGTGCAGCGTTCAACCTACAAGCAGTTTGTAGCTGAGATACTCGAAATGTACCCCAACGCCAAAGTGCTTGCACCATCGGCAAAAGACCTTACCGCAGCCCAACGTCAGCAGCTATTCGCAAAGATAGCCTATAACGACTGGGATATTGTGGTGCTTTATCATTCATACCTTGATGGCATACCGGACGACCCAGACCGCGTAAACCAGTACATCGACGACCAGATACAGGAGAAAATGGAGCTTCTGAACGAGGTGGTGGCCAATGGTGGCAAGGATGTAAAGATGCTTTCATCCAGAATCAAGAAGGAAATTGAAAACCTTGAAGCCAAGAAGGAAGGAGCCGAAGCCAAACCCAAGAAAGGCCGTAGCGTGAAGGACGAGGAAAAGGCCAAGCAGAAAGCACGGTCCAAGTCTGAAAAGCTACTGGACCGCAGGCAGGATAAGACCTTCACCTTTGAGCAGTTGGGCGTTGATGCACTTCTGATTGACGAGGCGCACGCCTATAAACGTCTGGGTTTCAATACCAACCTGCAAGGGGTGAAGGGTATTGATACCAACGCATCCCAGAAAGCACAATCAACGAAGCTCAAAACCTCCTTCATCCTTGAAAACAACCAAGGCCGCAACGTAGTTTTCGCCACGGGTACCCCGATTTCCAACACCATGGCTGAAATGTGGACCTTCCTTCGCTACCTTCTTCCGAAAAGCGAACTGGAACGCCTGCAGATAAAGAATTTTGACGCATTTGTCAATAATTTTGGTGTTGTTGAGGAATCGAGCGAGTTTGGAACCAATGGAAAGTTTAAGGTTACAAACCGCTTTTCCTCCTATACCAACGTACCGGAACTACTGGCAATCTGGAAAAAGGTTACCCATACCGTCCTGACAAGAAATATTGATAGCCTCAAAGAAGGCGTAGGAACACCCAGAGTCGAAGGCGGCAAGCCGCAGGACATCATGCTCGAACAGGGCGCACCTCTGAAAGGTGTCATGAAGCACATCAAGACCATCCTGACCGACTATGAACACATGACCGGCAAGGAGAAGAAAGAAAACTCACATATCCCCCTTGTCATGTTTGGCATGGCCAAGCGTGCCGCCATTGATGTACGCCTTGTGAACCCCAAACTGCCGGATGATGCGAACAGCAAACTGAACAGGGCCGTTCAGGAAATACTCAAAGACCTTTCCGACACGAATGATTACCGTGGCGTGGTGGCTATCTTCTGTGATGCCTACCAGTCAAGCGACAAGTCGTTCAACGTCTTTAAGGACGTTAGTGACAAACTTATCGCAAGGGGCATCCCTGCAAGCCAGATAGCCATTATCAACGATTCTAATACGGACGATAAAAGAGACGACCTGTTTGTAAAACTGAACACCGGAGAGGTACGTGTAGTTTTCGGCACGACCGAGAAACTGGGCGTAGGGGTGAACATACAGGAAAGGCTTCATACGGTCATTCATTTGGATGCACCGGCCAGACCTTCCGACTACGAGCAGCGCAACGGTAGGATTATCCGTCAGAACAACATGCACCTTGACATGGATAAGCCAGTACGCATCCTGCGTATCGGAGTCAAGCAGACCCTTGACGTTACCGGATACCAACGTCTGGAAATCAAGGGCAAGTTCATTCGCCAGATCATGAGTGGTGACGTAAGCAGCCGCACGATGGAGGAAGTGGATATGGAGGGTAGCGATTCAAGCAACTTCTCCGAGATGATGGCAACTCTTTCAGGCAGTCAAGCCGCATTACAGTTATCCCTTACCAAGAACAAGCTACGCAAGCTACTGAACGCAAGAGATTACCATCGCCAGAACCAAGTACATATTGCCGGAAAGATCAAGGATAATAAGAATATCATTTCCACCACTGGCATGATGATCGATAAACTGGAGGCCGAGAAGAAAGCCATTCAGGATATTTTCGGAACCGGTGTTGAGTCCGTGCAGGTAGGAAACAAGATTGCGCGAAGCGAGGAGGAACTGGAAACACTGTTCGCCTCACTGGATAAGAAGATGGACACCGAAGCCGAAGCACTTAAAAAAGGTAATCAGGAACAGTCGGTACTCAAATTCAGCCTATTGGTTAATGGAAAGAAGTTCGACATAACCGCCAAGTTAATGCGTACTCTGGACGTAAAAGGCGCAGGAGCCTACCGTGTATCCAAGTTTATCGACTTCAAAAGCGTGGACATGCCACAGGTCGAGAAGATTTCGGGCGCAAGGATTCAAAATGTAGTACGCGATATTGCAAGCATCATTGCGTGTGAATATCAGGACAAGGAGATTCAAAAACGCAAGATCGGTGTCGAGAGAGCTATGAGTGAGAACCAATTCCTTGAACCGCAACTGGGCAAGTCTTTCGAGAAAGAGGATGAACTGGAAAAAGTGACCGGGCAGATAGACGAACTGGAAACTCAGATGAAGGACGAACTGGCAGTTATTGAAGCAACCGAGGCCGACGATAATATTGAAGCGATTGATTTCAATATTGACGAGGACCAGACGGGCGCGGAGGATGATATACTACTGCGCGAGGGCGAAGCAGAACCCATCGAAGAGATTGATAACCAAGCATCAGAAGACATTAAAGGACAGGCTGAGAGGGTAGAACAACTAAGTGACCCAGATCAAGGAGAGGAACGCTCCATTCGACAGGAGGCCGAAGCATTATCACGCAGGCTCAATGTTGATCTGAATTTCGTGGATGATGTCGAGACGCTTCCAAAAGGCTCCACAAAACGCAAATCAAAGGGATGGTACGACCCCGCAACAGGCAAGGTCTATGTCGTACTGGCCAACAATACCGATATTGCAGACGTTCAAAAGACTATCCTTCATGAGATAGTAGGACATAAAGGCCTGCGTAACCTTCTGGGTGACCGGTTTGAACGGTCCATGGAAGATATATTTGATAGCCTACCCGAATATGTACAGGAAACCCTTCTTAAAAAGTATGGTGATAATGTAAGGGCGGCCGAGGAGTATGCCTCACAGCTTGCCGAAACTCTTGATAAGCCCTCCGTTAGAGCAAGAATTGTCGCTTCCTTCCGTAATACCTTCAGGCGTTTTGGCATCAATCTGCAGATGAAGGATGCCGACGTCATGTATTTACTCTGGAAGTCCAAAAACAGGCTCACCGGTGGTAACTCGGTGTTCGATGTGGCAGACCATTCGGTAAAAAGCAAAGAAATACTGACCCGTCTGAAAGAGGACGAGTCGGTTATAGCCTCTGCCGAGCAACTAAACAGGACCATCAATCAGGACAAGCTGCGCGAATCATACCAAGACCGCATGATATCGGTCAGCAGACTGGTGGAAACCATGGAGAAAAGAGGGCAGAAAGTTCCGGACTGGATGAATGCATACCTTTTCGAGAATCATGTGACCTCCATTTCCACCTACGAGGTAGAGCAGTACAAGAAAAACATGATGGAGCCTATCTTCAAGGAGTTGGCCCGACTGTCCCAGGCTGCCGAACATCAACCCCTGGCAAACAGGCTGAACCCGTTTACCGGAAAATCCAAGGACACGCATGGCGTTTACAACTACATGCTTGCCAAGCACGGACTGGAACGTAATGCCAAAATGAGGGCTAAAGATGAACTGGCAGCCATTTCCGAAGGACTGGACACCGATTATTCCAACAAGGACTATTCAGGCCTTACAGCCCTTGCAAAAGAGGTTTATGGTGAACGGGTGGAGCCTGAAAGTCTGGAAACAAAGATGCAGGTCTATGTGGACCAGTACGAACTGGACCATGACACCAAAAAACTCTGGAAGGCGGTCAATGCGGCCACCAAGGAAACCCTAAAAAAGTGGTACGAATCAGGCATGTCCACCAAGCAGCAGTACGAAAGCATCCGCGACATGTACGACTACTACATACCTCTTCGTGGATGGAATGAGGACACCGCTTCGGACGTTTACACCTACCTGTCCAAGGACGAGCAGGATACTTTCAATCCGGCCGTAAAGAAAGCCAAGGGCCGTACAAGCAGGGCCGATGATCCAATGGCCTTTATTGGCAGCATAGCTGAATCAACCATCGTGGCCGGCAACAAGAACCAGATGAAGCAACGTTTCCTCTGGATGGCACGCACGCACAAGAACAACGACCTGTACTCGGTATCCAAGATTTGGTTCGAGAACACCGGCACGGGCAAGCGCAAGAGATGGTCCGAGGTGGTTCCTGAACTTACGGGACTGGAATCCGTGGACGAGCGCAACCAGATCATTGACGATTTTAACGAGCGCATGACCGAATTGCAGGAACAGGGCAACGCCAAGACCGAGCGCGGCACCCTTCATGTGGGCCTTCGCATTTCCAAGTATCAGGAAAAGGAACACCAGATAAAAATATCCGAGGGTGGCGTGGAGTATGTTGTGAACATCAACGGCAATCCGTCCATTGCACAGGCCATCAACGGGCTGAACAATAAAGGAGCAGCGACAAACGGTGCGGTAAAGGCCGTAAACTGGATGAACCGTCAAATGGCAGCCAATTTCACCACACGTAACCCTACGTTCGTTATCCGCAACCTGATTAAAGACGTTATCTATGCTTCCACGATGCACAATGTGCGTGAGGGCGTGCAATACAAACGTAAGTTCCAGAAGAATATACCCGTCGCGTCTGCGGCTATCTGGCGGTATTTGAGGGGTAAGGCTGATATAAACAATCAGACGGACCAACTACTGCAAGACTTCTACTCGAACGGCGGAGAAACGGGCTATGTATCCCTCTCGCAGTTCGACAAGATAAAGAAGGACATTCAGCGTAAAATCAAACAACTGGACCATGAAACGACCGACATTTTCAAGCCCCTGCGTATCGTAGTGGATGCCCTTTCGGTGGTGAACCGTTGGGCCGAGGGTATCAGCCGCTTTGCCACGTTCTTAACGAGCCGCGAAATGGGCAGGCCCATTGAGACAAGCATATCCAACGCCAAGGATGCTACGGTTAACTTCAACCGCAAAGGTTCGGGGGCCATCGTGGAAAATCAGGGCGGTGTGGTAAAAGCCATTAGCGCATTATCCCCAGTACTCAAAATATGGTACCTGTTCTTTAACGCCTCCATGCAGGGGTTACAAAACTTCACCTCTGCCGGACTGAAACACCCTGCGCGTTTTGCCGCAGGTCTGGCCAAGTTTGGTGCAGTAGGAGTCATGGCACCCTTTATATCGGCAGCACTCGCTTCCATTCTGGGAGGTGACGGTGACGATGAAGAAAAGGCCGTTTCATACTGGGATATACCCTCATGGGTACGCAGGAATAACTTCGTGCTATGTGTAGGCAATTCGTACCTTTCCATACCCCTCCCTATTGAACTTAGGGCCTTTTACGGCATGGGTGAGATACTGACCTCCAAGATCATGGGCAAGATGGAGGACGAGAACGCAGGACTGGCAATCGCAGGCAGCTTTATGGATTCCATGTCACCGGTGGACATAGGCAAAGGTTCGTTCCGCAAACTCAAAAACAACAACGGGGAGGATGGTGTCTATTATGGCGGCCTATTTCCTGATGCACTCGGACCGGTCTATGAAGCCTATGCAGCCAACGAGGACTGGTTGGGTTACAATATAGCCAAGAACTCACCCTACACCAAGTACGTGCCTGAATTTAGGTGTGTTTACTCGGGTACCGGCAAATGGTTCATCAAGGCATCCGAAATGTCGAACGCCATAACTGGCGGTGACAACGAGAAGAAGGGCGTTATAGATTTCAACCCTGCAAAGGTTGAACACCTGTTCAATTCTTACTTCGGTGGAGTGGGTAAGACCATCAACCAGATGGCCAAACTGGTCTCCAAGACATGGGATAAGGATATGGCCCTTGAAGTCAGGGACGTTCCGGTAGTAAGCGGCTTCTCTGGCGAAGTGTCCGAACGTGGACGCACCATTAACGCCAAGAACAAGTTCTTTGACACGGTGGAGGATTTCAACCAGTTCGATTATCTGGCCAAGGAATACTTTAAAAAGCGCAACGAGCCTGAATATGCAAAGAAACTCACTGAACTGATGGCCCAACCGGATGCTCAGCAGATGGTCCTTGTACGCGAATACAAAAAGGCCTACGATGAACTGACCACCATGCGCAAGAATACCGAGAAGGACCCCAATTCAACACCTGCCGACCTCTCAGTGGCAGACGATTACATACTGGATTTGATGGAACGAATGAATAACGAAATTGATATACTCAAAAATGGAAACAAAAAGAATTAACCCAAGGGTAGCCAAGTTATTGGCCGCAGAAAGCAAGCTGTCTACTAACTTTCAGGAGATAGCCAATAGTGTCAAATTCACCCAAGCCAGGGACGTACTTCGCGAGGCGCGCAACTGTTGGGATGGGCTTTCGCAACAACGGCTACGCAGGATACGCAACCGCAAGTTCGCGTTCCCTGACGAGAACGGCCAGTGGAGCGACCCCTATGAGGGCGACACACGCAAGACCGAGGCCATGCACATTTCCGAGCAAGGGAAAACCCCTTTGCAGCATAACATGATACTACCCCTCATACAGACCATTCTGGGACAGTTCCGTGGCAACCAGACAGAGCCGGTATGTACGGCCCGTGACCGTCAGGAGCAGAAGATCGGGGAAATGATGTCCATTGCAGTCCAGTATTCCTATCAACTCAACGACCTTTGGGAAATGGACGGTAGCAACCTTCTGGAGGTCCTGATATCCGGTATCTGTATCGGAAAATCGACCTATACTTTCATGCCGCACCTGCAAAAGTGTGATGTTCGCTACGACAACAAGCCCCTGCCGTACATGTTTTTCAACCCCATGCGCGACCCCCGTAACTGGGATTGTCATATCATCGGGGAACTGCATGACATGAAACTGGCCGACGTTATCAGTGCCTTTTCAGGTGGCAGCAGGGATAAGGCCATGGAGATACGCGAGATTTACTCGACCTGTTCTGATACCAGACTATCCAACATGTGGGGCAACATGACCTCCGTAAGGACCGACACCATCGACTTTTTCAGGCCCTTTGATGCCAATATGTGCCGCGTGGTGGAGATATGGAAGATGGAAAGCAAGGCCAAGTATTATGCCCATGACACGCTGACGGGTGAAGAAATGTGGCTGGACCTTGACCAAGAAAGGAATATCAAGGCCGAAAACCTACGCAGGACCGAGGAAGCCGCACGTTTCCAGATCGAGCCGAAACTTATCAACTATAAATGGGATATCCACCGGTTCATGTATTACCGGTTCATGTCACCCACGGGCGAAGTCTTGTCGGAAGGTGAAACACCCTACTGGCACGGCTCACACCCTTACGTGATGAAACGCTTCATGTCCATTGACGGTAAGGCCCATTCGTTCACTGAATCCACCATTGATGCCCAGAAGTTACTCAACCGTAACATATCCATGGCCGATTTCATTATCAACGCAAGTTCCAAGGGAACGCTGTTTGTCATGGAGGGCACGCTGCCAGATGGGTACACGCTCGAAGATTTATCGACCGAATACCGCAAGGTGGGAGGCGTAGTATATTTCAAGCCGAACGCGAAGTTTACCAATGGGGGAATACCGCAGGAAATACAGAGCAGGGCTTCGGTTGTCGGGGTTACCGAAATGATCGGACTGGTGCGCTCATTGCTTCCTGACCTTACAGGCGTACACGGTGCATTGCAGGGCAAGGATGCAGGTTCCGGCACTTCGGGCAAACTATATGAGGCACAAGCCAACAACGCGGCTACGAACCTTGTGGACACGTTCGAGACGTTCAAGAGTTTCCGCACGGACCGCGACAAAAAGATGATGCAACTCATCCAACAGTTCTACGAGGAACCGGTGTACCTGACCATTGCCGGAAGGCAGTACTCAGAGGAAGCCAAGTGGTACGACCCCGAGAAAGTCAGGAACGCAGACATTGACCTGACACTTTCCGAGTCCACCGCGAGCATCAACTACCGTACAACCATGGACCTGTACCTGATGGACCTTTGGAAGGCCGGTGCAATCACGGTCAAGAACATGCTTTCCAATTCCTCCCTGCCTTTTGCCGACAAGGTGCTGCAATCGATGGAGTCCGAGGAAAAGGAAATGGCAGCCCAACAGCAGGAAATGCAGGCCAATATGCTGCCGCAATTCGCGCAACAACAAAACGCAGGTTCAGGGCAGGCACCCCAGATGCCTGTTCAACGGCCTACGCAACAGTAGGTTGAGCGACTTTATTTAAAGGGCTTTTGCGGTTGTGCGAGTCCTTTAGATTTAGTACATTCGTAATGTCATTACTAAGAATTTGTGAAAAATAATTGCGTAAAAAGAAGGCCCCTTTGTGAAAAGAGGCCTTCATGCTTTTGTGGTGGTCCGGTTACTTCTTAGGCTTTCTGGCCTTTACCGGCACGCTCGTTCCAATCTGGGGTTTCAGGATGGCAATCCTGCGGCAGAACTTACGGTAATTGACCTCCATTTTCTTGCGTTCCCAGAACGTCGGGGCGCCTTCGCCTCCACGGTAGGCGGCAGTGATATAGAACGCCAAATGGGAAAGTTCAAACGCACCATAACCGGACATGATACGGCCGCGCTTCTTTTGCATGGGTATCTGGTCACGGCCCACAACCATCAGTCCACCCGAATCGTCAGGCAGTACATAGTACTTCTTTGAACTGATGTAGTGTTTATACTCGGCCATCTTGATAGCCATTTTTAAACGCAGCTTCATTTTTAAGAGAAACAGCATTTCCTGTGCCCAGACTTTCGGGCTTTGGTTCCATAACTGGGTGTACTTGTTCTTTTTCATAATTTTAAAAATCAGAGGTTGATAATATTCTTGTTGTTGGCCTGCGCGAGGTTTCCGTCACGATCAAGGCAGGCAATGGGT
>Ga0209430_1001309_pt1 | contig 18967 bp, 26 predicted proteins | sample BarGraIncub1133A_FD_184504 | JGI IMG/M metagenome (GOLD analysis project Ga0209430, IMG submission 184504) | Arctic peat soil microbial communities from Barrow, Alaska - Barrow Graham LP Incubations 11-33A (SPAdes) (version 2) | ecosystem: Environmental > Terrestrial > Soil > Wetlands > Peat... | reverse complement strand
GCTAAACTGGTAATGGCCCTTCATTTGAAGCAATGCCTGGGTGGGCTCTTTCTCGTGTTTGCCAACAAATTTGGCAACAGCAACGCGCATATTATCATAAACCATCTGGTGGTAAACACCCCCTATGTGCTCAAAAAATGAAACATGTGACTCCATAAAAGCCAGGGTATCCTGTCGCTTGTATATAACAGCATAACGATAATTGCTGTAAGCTGAGGTAAATACGGCAAGTTGAAAACGGCTCACTTGTCCCTCTATGTTTAGTTTTATCTCGCCCCAGTCAAACTCACAGGATGATCCCGGTTGGTACTGCTGCCGGATAAATGTCTCCTTGCTCACAGCTGACTTTCCTTGCTTTTCGCAGATGTAATTGCAAACAGTGGTATAGCCTACCTCCAGGCCTTGTTCTTGTAGTAATTGCAAAATATCTATTTTCTTCAGGATTTGCTTTCGCATACCCTGTTGTATCTTCCTGTCGTTTTCTTCAAGCAAAGCGTTTATAACAGACTGAACTTCTGGAGTCAAACGAACTTTGCTCCTCGTTCCAACATTGTAAACAGGAGCACTTGACAGATATGTCGAAAGAACCGTTTCCGGCTTCGATGATTCCTTTTGAAGATTCTCGTAATCCTCAATATACTTTCTTATCGTCTTGCGGTTTATTTGTAACTCATGTGATATTTTTCGCTGACTCTTTCCTTCACGATGACTACGAATGATGATCTCTTGTTTTGTATACATACTTATCATGCTTTAAAAATGAGGTTTTAATCTCATTTTATTTTGACTAAGTGGTATACTTTTCGATTGAAAGGTGGACTACTTCCTGGTTGAAATATACAGTCATCATTGTACGCATCGTAATAGATATGTGTCTGACTATCCAGACTATAATAGCAGTCTTCTATCTGATCAATGATCCAGTTAAGGATCTCAACCATAAATGTGAGCAGGGTTTGTTTGTCGTATTCCCTGACAATGTATGACATGCCAAGGTTCTGAATGTTATCGAAAGCATTGGCGAGCGTAAACAGGATCCCATCTTTCGAAACAAATGGTGACATCTTCTTCTTTTGACGTACCACTTCATTCCATATATCCTTATACAACCGTTTATCGCCTGCCTTGCATGCTTCAATCAATTGTAATTGAAGCTTAATTATCCGGTTCCAGATATCGAATATCTGAATACCTGCTTCCTCCTTATAATAATTTCCATAATCGAGGAGCCACATCTGCTCTCTCGTGTAAGGCATAGATGAAACATACCTGAATCCATGATGCTGGCTGATACGCTTTGGGGATTTGAACCCAAAGTGCTCTTCATTTCCACGATTAGCCGGGGAAACTTCCTCGTCATAACGCTTCTTATTAAGGGTCAATGCTTCATCGACTATTTCGCGGTCAAGATTGGGACCACGTGCGGATCCCTTCCGCTCCTGGGAGAGTATCAGGAACCCGGTACCATTTGCAAACGAGATAAAGTTCTCGTACTTCGTCACCTTTTCGTAAGGTTCTTTAAATCCAAGTTTTTTTAACGGTTTGCCGCCAATAATAAAGTCCTTATCCTTTTCGTAACCCAATTTTTCAAGGAATTTAAGGGTAGATGGCAACGTACGGGTTAATACCTGACCGAAGGTGCGACCTGTAATAGCGGTGATTGATCGCGGCATTTCGCGAACAATCTTGTTGATCTCCCAACCTATAATATAAGACTTCCCGGTACCGCGTCCATGGATATCAACTTCACTTTTGGCATCGTTGATAACCGAAAGCTGTTGTGGTGCATTTAAATCAATTAATTCAGTGATCATGATTGCATGATTTCTTCAGCTTCAACATCGCTTATTTCGTTACCTCCGTAGATGACCCGGTTTAATTCCTGAAGTGCAGCAGTTGGTAAGTCCTTGAGTTTATTCAGGTCAACTTTAACCTGCCGATTGTCGTTTTGAATCAAAATATAGAATTCATGTTTTTCATTGCGTTTAGGATCCGGAAGATCTTCCGGCTTTTCACCGATTACCTTGAGCAGGTTAGCATGTTCTGCAGCAATCACACTGCGATCTTTCACCGTTTTTGCATTTCTGCATGATTCGATGTTTCGCACAATATCGTTGATTAACCAGGTACGCCAGAAATCATAGTCGAAGGTTTGCAGGGTATTAAACATTTTTACAGCAAAGCGAAGATCTTCATAGGCTTGTCTGCGGCTGATATCAGGGTATTTTTGCTGATGCAAGGCAACAGCCTGTTTTTGAATAGGGTTTTTATCGAGGATCTTTGAAGCCGAAATAACCCGTTCAAGCAATGCTTTCTTTTCTTCCGAAAGTGCCGTTGTATCAGGATTAAGCGCATAGGCTTTGATCATCTCATAATTGGTATCTTCAAGTGCTGTTCTCATTTTCTTGATTCCTTTAAATAGTTTAACATCATTTGCTGTGACGGACTGCTCCCATTCATAGCAGATTGCCTGATCGCTTTACGTAATTCAATTTCTGTTGAAAGTCTGCCCCGAATATACGCGGCAACGAATGGAACATTCGTACTGTTGCATTCAACGGCAGCAACAAAATACTCCGACCACTCCTCATCCAGTTCAAGATTGACAGCAATATCTTCAGGCGAGAAAAACAGTCCTGCCAATTCTTCAACTTCATTAAGTTGTTCCTCGTTTAAATTCATTTTCAAGTACTTTTAAATCAAAGTTAAAAACCTGTTCATCGGTGAAAATCGTTCCTCGCTCTAATTTTGGGTTGTCAGTTGCATTTTGGCTTGTTACGATGCTTATTTTCCACTCATCGTTCCAAAGCAACGCTACTTTAGCATGAACCGACATACACCGGTAATTGAAGCTGGCAGCAATCATCTGGAAAGGTTTCGGACTCATCACCCGTACCCGGTTATCAAGAATCACCCTGAACGAAAGGATCTCACCTTTGCTGATTTTGTTTTGTAGCTGCTCAATGCTTTTCGTGCTGAAAGAATAAGAGCTCATCAATATATGAACAGGTCCGGTTTGCTTGATCAGGTAAGCGATCAGTCGTACCATGTTAAAGTTTCCCCAACTGTAGTAATGATGCTCTTTGCCATTTTCAAGCTGACCTATGGCCAGCGTAAGCGATTTTTCATTGTCAGCAATAAAAGAAGGAGCACATTGCCCCTTCTTTATGCTTACATCATCCACAGCACGTTCATCTGCCGATGGAGAGGGTGACAGGATGATATCTTTACTTCTTACTAACATTCTATTATCTGGCAAGAAATAAATCTGGGTGCATTCTATCTTTCTTTTCTTTAATTAATCGAAGAAATACACCTTGTTCTGTTTCACAGAATAAATCATTCTTGACGTAAACACACTCAAGAAACATGATCAGAGGAATGAAGTCTACTAATTCATAATGATCTTTAACTGGAATTAATACCCTGTGCTCTGGCAAATACGATCTAAATCTATTTTTTTCAACAATTCTTTTTGAAATAGAATTTTTAATTGACTTATAAACATCACATTCGGGTCTAAAATATAACAAAATATCATTATTGTAAGGGGTGTGAAAAACCTCGTCAAAGGTGTATCTCTTATTTTTTACCTCGGCCTGAAAAGACTGTAACGGGATTGCTGATACAATTAATGCCCCAAAAACACTTTTAAAAAATTCTGACCTTTTCATAATTTCTATATTCTAAATTGCTTAAAAGATATTTCTGAACTATACTATTTGGAGATGTGTAAACATCCAAACTATCGCCCTTATAAACCAAACTACAAGTGCAATTCCTCCTGCAAATGCCAGAATTAGTACAAACCAAACATGCCATTCTTGAAGATCACCAAGTGGTTTAAATCCGCTCATGGTTATTTAGTTGCCGTAAATTTCAGCAATAAAACCTCAATCTCCTCAATCCGGGTGTTCCGTTCTGCAATACGCATTTCAATCTTCGTGCGCTTCGGACCATTGGGCATTGGCTTTTTAACATCAGTACGATCATTTGACTGATATTCAAGAATCGTTTGATCCTTTGAGTTTCCGCTTTGAAGGTTCTTTTTCTGTTTTTTAAGCGAATCTTCATCCATCAGGGTCGTGTCAGCTGTAACTTCAGCCACCGGTTCTGCTGCAGGTGGAAACAATTCCGATTCTACCGGAATAATTCCTGCTTCAGCAAATGCTTCCTGAGTAACAAAAAGCAGCTCCAAACGATCAGAGATTGATTTGATCAGGTTAAAAAGTTCCGCACGTTTGGCGCAAACTGATTCTGTATTCGATTCCGGAAGTCTGCCCATCACGGTATGCAGCTGGCTCCGCTCCTGGAACAATTCGGCATACTCCATAATTACCCTGCGCATTACCAATGGGTATTCTTCCAAAGGTTTTGTGGCAATGGTTTCTTTTACTTCCGAAAAATTACGGCCTTGCATTGCCTCTCCGTCAGCTTCACCGATTCTTAGCTTACCTTCTTCTCCTGCGACAGCTTCAGGAAGTTTGGTGCCGGAACCGTCATTAGTTAATTCATTCTCTTTACCTTCGGTTTCAACTGTAAGTCCTGCCAAAAACTCATTCAAACAAATCTTTAAATCCTCGAGATTCTCAGATACAGGTTTAAGTTCCAATTTATCAATAAAGATTAATGCTACCTCGATATGTATTTCATCGATATTTTCATGAAGAAGCGCGAGGATCCATTCTTCATGTTCGGATGGAAGCGTAAAGGTTTCAACTTTAACAACTTTTGCCTGTTCGATAAAATCCTTCCACGTAACATGATCAGCCACCTTTGCAGCTTTGCAGATTTCGTAAGCCAGTTTACTGGCCATCGAGCGTTCGCGTCCGATATACATACTTATATCTACCTTTTTCGCGAGTTCAACCAATACGTTGATCCCGTCGTTGTAATTCATGCCGGAGGTTATCCAGTCAATTACCTTTTCTTTCTCATTCATAAATCTGAAATTGTATTAATTAATTTATACTCAAGTTTCTTTCGAAGCGATTCATTGGGGCTATTTCTGAATAGCTTAATCATGTTGGCGCCATGCATGTATTTTATAAAAATGCTGACTCCCTCATTGTAATCCTTACCAGTGTCCATCCATTTCAGAATAGCCAGTGACCGGTCATCTGGATCCGTCGTTTCCCAATTGGATTGTTCAGGGAACTGGTGGTATAGCCAAACCTTCAGCGATTGATTCAATCCGGAGTCATTGAACGACATCAGATCGCAATCAGTAAGCCGGGCCGTTAACTGATCAACAGTGAAATTCTCAAATACTGTCTTTTTCTCCCCATCGAGTAGTTTGCCGGTTTCGGCGTAAACGCTATTACCGTAAATGCTTTTCATGGTTAATCCAATTCCTTCAGAGAAATCAAATCGGGCCATTACTTCATGGAAAAGTTTTTTGTTGATGACCATGGGTGTGTGGCAATCGAAATGATTAGCCGGAAGTCCTCGTTTGTTTAAGGTTTCCATGGTTCGTTTTAACCGGGTGCGCCAGTAATTCAATATCCAGTAGCTATCTGGGAAAGTATTCATGTCTCCTTTATGAAATGCAGGGATATCCTTCAGATCAACCGGTTTCAACAGGATATGATCATCGTTGATAAACAGGAAATCATCCGACAGCCGTTCATCGGCACACGCGGATAGGACCTTATGAGCGATATTGCCGTCTGCATTGATTGTTGGATTATAAATATCGTCAACTGGGATGTGGATCACTTCACCAGATAGGAAATCAGGACGTGCTCCCACAACAAATACCTTCCCGGCATTAATTCCTAACTTCCCAATGCTGCGAAGACTAAACCGGAGCTCGTTGTTGTTCCATCCGGAACCACTACCCAATACGTAAACTACATCAGTACTCATAGCAGGTGACTTTTATTATTTCTGCCTTCCAAATGCCTGTAATAGTGAAAAACATAAATGCCTTTCATAAGCAATATTCTTCCTCCGGCATAGAGTATCTGCTGACAAATCGCTGTGTCGATGCCATAGAGGTTTTTTTCTTCAGTTGCTGTCTGGATCTTATCCCTGAACTTTAACCAGGTTGATTTACGCATTACCATCAGGTGACCGGTTACCCGTTTGTTCAGCTCTTCAATTTCAAGTGTGTGGGATACTGCGCACGTTTCTGCTATTTGCCGATGAATCACAATATCTTTACAATCGAACTGGTTGTTAATTGGCATCATCCATGCTGTTCCGCTCCGGCTGGCATAACACGAGAAAATTGAAACGTCAGGATTCTGTTCTGTATATTTTTGGATATGATGTCCAAAATCATTCCGGAAGAAAGCAATATCACCATCCATCATACAAACCCAGTCCTGTGGATTTTGCACGAGGTTCATATATTGGTCCCATGCATCGAAAAGTTTTCTGCCAAAAGAATATGGTGTGAAGAACCAAATCATCGTTATTTAATTTGATCATAAAAATAACGGGTAGAAAAACGGGTAGAAAGGACAGAAAAGGAGCAAAAGAAAAACCCGGCTATTGACCGGGTTTTTTGTTGAAAGAAAAAAGTATTAAGAAATGCTACGAGGTAACTTTTCGGTTTCTTACGACTTTGGTTTTTTTGGTTACTGCGGTATTTTCCGTTACAGGATCAATTCCGTAAAGTTCCTTTTTTCCCAATTCCGTAATTTGCAGATAAGGGAAATCGCTTTCATAAAGCTTTTTAATTGTCTCGATGCTGATGTTGTCGCTTCTGAAATCAATATCACCGCATTGTGATGTGATCACCCTGCCTGGCTTTAGCTTAATGAAATTAAAGTACAATTTCCACATAACTTACAATTTAAACGCTGGCTTCAGTCAATGGAATATTTCCGGAGAACTGATAAACGTTTGCTGTTTTGTAGGTAAACTCAAGCGAGAGACCTGCGCGAGCTGCTGTGCCTTTTCCGGTACCGAAACCATCAGGAGCTCCTGCGAAAACTGCAGGACGAAGTGCGTCACCCATCAGAAATTTATTCCCGTTGCTGTCTTCAACAACGAATACAAGGTTTTCATTCTTGGCGGCGTTGATAAAACCAAGAATTTTCTTTTGCAGTCCTGGATGGAACAGTGTAAGATGTTCGAGGAATGATTTTCCGTCAACTTCACCAACTGGTTCAATCTTGAATTCACCCGTATCATCGGTGAGGTACATTTCGAACATACGCTTTCCGGCTTTCATTACCAGTTCGCCCGTAAGAACGGATGAAGTTTCAATGGTGAGCGGTGCAACCGGTTTGGTTGGCCAGGTAGCTACATCGGCATGATACCCAAAGTAAACCTTTTGAGTTATCCCGCCCATATTCTCCCCATTGGGAAGATTCTTGTCAATATTGGTAAAATCTATCATAACAGATAATTTTTTAAATATTTATAAATACCTCCCGGAATCCTTACGGACTCCGGGAAGATTATTTTTTAGATAGATCCCGTAGGTTGGATGTTAGTCCATACAGCCTGGTTGATACCAAATCCCAAACCTTCAGACCAGTCACCCATAACGGCTACTGCACGTTTGGCTTCTTCAATTTTCCAGCTGTTTTTGCTCATGGTAATAGGCGAGAGATGCAGGAAGTTTTCTGACGGAGTACAGAAAATGTCGTCAGTTCCAACCATAGAGGCCAAACCTTTTACATTCTGTGGAGTGAAATCAATGCCTGTATTGATTTCTTTGTCAGACTTGTTCTGATAGAAACCCTGTGAGCGTTTGTCCTGAAGGTATTTCTTAACCCAAAACTTGCTCATGCAAACATCCATCTGAATGCCTTGGTACACTTCAGCGATTTTATCGGTAAAAGCTTCTACCTGGTCAAAGATGGTATCAGCATCCAAAGCGCCTGTAACGACAGAATTTATCGTACCTGCATTAACACCTATCTGAAGCAGTTTTTTCAAACCATCCATGCCTGTTCCGTCAACACCGGCAGTACCGGCAGCAGGTGCAGTATATACGCCCTTGTAATACTCGTTCAGTTCCATGTCCTGATCAATCTGACGATTGTAATACACTTCGAACAACCATTTTACAAATGGCCAGTCTTTACGGTCCAATCCGCCTTTTGCAAGGAAACCTAACCAGGTACCGTACAATTCGTCGGGCATAAACTCATCGTCAATCTTGAAACGGAATACCCGGATCTCGTTAGGAACGATATCAACACCACCTTTTTGGGTGAATGTTTTTTGAAAGGGCTGAACCAATGTGCGGAAGCTCGCATTGGCTAAACGGAAGATAGTATCATCCGTTTTGATCGGGGTTGCGAGCGTTGTAATTTCGCGGCCCTGGGAGAGTAAAGACAGAATCCTTTTTTTGTTCTGTCCTGCGTCGACGTAATATGCGCCGTACTCTTGAACGATTGCAGAAGTAGTAATCATAGCTATAGAAAAAATTAAGAGTTTGCGTCAACAAGTTTGTTGTGCTCAAGGTTGTTGATGGCTACCCAGTCAACTTCCGGATCTGTTACGATTTCATCCTTCGTTCCAAGATTACCAATAGGAGCAGTAGCAGGACGTGCAGCAAGTAAAGTTCTTACCGCTTCAGCTTTCGCTTCTGGAGTTGCAGCAGATGCAACAGTAGGATCGATCGCGTTAAACGGATCGTAAGCCTTGGCAATCGTTGCCTGGGCTGTAGCAATTTCAGACTGGGCTGTACCCAGCGTAGCAGTTGCCGTGTCTCGTTCACTGATGGCGCCATCGCGCTCCACAACGAGTTGCTGATTCAATTCAAGCCTTTCGTCTACCGACTGCAACTGTCCTTCATTCAGAAAAACACCTTCATTGGTCGATTCGAGGGCTTCAACGCTCAGCACATTGTTTAAATGTGAAAATTGTTTTACCATAATAACCGTATTTTTAATTTTAACTTCTCGCTGGTGGTTTACTATCCGGTTCAATATTTTTTCAAAAAATGAATCTTCATTTATATTTTGAATTTCCGGTTTAGATGGATTTGGGTTGCGTGGCAGTTGTGGAAAACCGTTTGAAGTGATCATTGCAACCATTTGATGGTTTTCGAAATAATTTACAGCAACGGATGGCACAAATACCTCATCAACAAAACCCCATGTTTTTGCCTCTTCAGCATTCAACCAGGTTTGTTGCTTCATCAGACTGGTAATCTCGTCCAATGTTTTGCCGGTTTTCTTTACATACATCTTTGCCAGCTGAAGAGTGACTTTAGCCAGGTCTTGTTTTGTAGCTTCCAGTTTTGCGATAAGTATTTCAATTTCGTCCTCATTCATCGCACCCCATTCATCAACCCAGTTCATAGCTTTATGAATAAGGTAAAATGAATTTTCGTTCATGCGAACGGTTTTTGCTCCCAGCGAAATAAGCGTTGCTGCACTGGCAACAAACGCTGAAAGTTCAGCGGTAACATTCCCATGTTCTATAAACTGATCGTAAATACTCAAAGCATCATCGACCGACCCGCCTAAACTTGAGATCTTTGCGGTGACAGCATTTTTTGAATTACCTGTTAATTCGTTTCTTACAAATTGCTTTGAATAGCCATATGCACCTAAGGGACCATCGATAATTATAATTTTTTCTGCCATTACTCGCTTATTTTTAGCAAGAGTAAGTCACAAAATAGGCGGTACAAAGGACATGTACCGCCTATTCAAGCAGAAAATACTTAGTTTTTAAGGGGTTTACGTAAATGGGTTATCGATAAAGATGGCCCTGGCACGTTGAAGCCCGGCAAATGTGATCGCGTAATGATTCAATCCTGCAGCACCGGCACCTGTTGTAGCTTTGGCCGAAAAGCGAAGCGGTACCTTGGTTGTGCCTGCCAGTTTATAACTCCCGTTTCCATCCTGATAAATCACCAGGTACTTACATCGTCGCTCCATATCGGCTATTTGCTTCAATGTGTCGGGTGTATCGCACGGAACGATCGCCGATATTTCAACCTTATAGGCATTACCGGCAAACGACTTCGCAAGTTCTTCCGAAAAGCTTGCGGAGTCCTCCCGGGTGTAAATGTCCACAACGTTGGTATCGGATGGGATAGTAACATGCTTTCCGGATACGCTGATATCAGAAGGGAGTACTGCCCATAACCGGAGAACTCCCCCCATATTCTCGGTCTGTTTGTTGATTGTTTTCATGGTTTTTTTATTGAGCGAATCTGTCAGTGATCACTGACAGATTCCGCATGTATTTAATTGATTTTATTGAGTTTTTTAAAGAGATGCTACCATTCTTTTTTCATGCGTTTTCACCGCGTGAGCGGTTATTGCTCCGGCGTTCGACATATTCACCAGTATCAACCTTTCGAGATGGCAAAAAGCAAACTGATTAAAGTCGATTTCATTATTTGTCTTGAACCGGAAGAAATCGCGCGATATGCTATCGAACGGCCAGTACTCCTCTTCCATCTGGAACCGGGTCTGAAACTTTACGATCGCAATATTGGTGGGGGTTCCAAAACTGATGTAGGTACTGATTACAGTACGCATGAGCATTTTGGCATTCTTCTCGAAATACTTTCCAAACGAAACGATATCAGTTTTCGACAGCTCCCAGCCATGGCGGTAAAAGTTACGCTCCGAAATGGTAACTTCAACAGAATGGGTATGCAGGCAGAGTTCGTTCTTGTATTTGTTTTCCTCGTCGTAACAAGGTTTTTTGAGCATGCGGCTAAACATCTCATTCTCCCTGGGATGATTACGGAAATCTACCGGATTGCCGTAATTATTCTCAAGGAAGCGTTTTACATAGGGTTTACAGGGAACGGTTACGTTAAATTTCATAGGAATTTAGGGTTCATTTGAATTAATGAGACCCCACGGCTGGCAGGAACTCCCAAATATACATTATTAATCTTATATGCCAACGGAATAGCCGCAAAACTTTGAAGGTTTGCGGCTAATTTATATACGATAGGTGCAATTAAATTTCCCACTTCAATTTATATCGATTAATAAAATCTGTAGGAAACTGAGACGCCCATCCGCACTTTGGGCAAACAAATTGTTGACCGTTAAATTTTACCCTTGGATTATTGCAACCACCTTTCGCAGTATTCGATATATTGCTTCCGCAATAAGGCGAATAACCGTGTTTAGTCATGAGATTTTCTCTTACTATAGATATTTCAGTCATTTTACTTTAGTTTGAAATTGGCCGCACTTTAAACAGGCATTTCCGAACGTCAATACGATATATTCTTTTTTGCCTTTGCATTTACATCTTGAAACAAATTTTTTCATTTGATACTTTTTAAAGATTAATAATCATTTTAAGTTATCGAAGGTGAGTGACTTCTTAAATGTTTTTATAATTTCTCCTTTTGAATTGAAGTATGTCGTTTCCCAGTTCGGGTGACAGTTAAGTGTTTGACCTTTATATTTTCCCTCTGTAAAAAGAACATTTAGATTTGCGCTGTCGTTGTGTCCGGTAATCACGCCTTTTTTACCGTTAACATCGATAACCATTCCACAATATGCAAAGTCAATTCCTCTGTACTTTGCATTCCGTTTAAATTCTTCAGATGTATGAGGCCGTCCAAGAACATGGCATAATATCATTGTATAATGCCAACCGCCATCTAAATAGCGAAGAAATTGAGATTTTGCATCTCCCGGGGAAGTTGCATTTAGCTGTGTCCAATGCTTTCTATCCAAAGAACATTCATAGCATTTTAATTCACCTTGTTTTTTCATTGATAGTTGATTTTATTGTTTTCCGTATTCTATTTGTCTCATTGATCTTTTGAACATGCATGCTCCGCAGATGGGTTCAGGTAACCATTTTGATGCGATATTCCCGCATTTACATTTGGCTTCCTTCAGAATAAGTTCACTGGCTTTATAGTCCTGATGAAATGCTTCTACATATAGGTAAGCCAGATGGTAATTCATGCCATTACTTAGCATCTGGCGAACCACTTCAATGTTGCCATTTATAGCAGCATTGGAAATTTTCTGAAGATCAGTTATATGTATCATTGTAATTTAGTTAGGCTGACAGCCTGGCATTAACTTCGTCCAATGATATCCATCCTCTCTCCAATGCATTGATCAATTTCGCTGCGCATGCTTCCGCAAATGTTTCGTAGTAAGTAAATTGAGTGCTGTTATTCATATCTGTTGAAATTGTATAGTAGCGGTCCTTTGAATATTCAATATTGAAACAGTTCTGATTCATCTGAACCAATTCGGCAACAGTAAAAGCAGCCCACGGATCTCCTGTAAAATCGATGCTGCTTTTGGGCATTACACCCCACTTTTCGGAGTTCGTATGATAAAACAAGGATTCCTGTTTTACTCCCAATTCTTTTAATTTCTTAGCCTGATCTAAAGTGCAGACTTGTTTTTCTAAATGCATATGGTTAATTATAAGATTTTAAATTAATTAGTTAATCCTTTGTTACCACCCTTTAAGCATTCTATATAATTCATATGAGTTTTTATCCGGGTTGTCATTTATCAATTTGTCAATTTGCTTAATTGGAATTGACATACCCGAAAAAACCTTACTCGATTGCCATTTCGATGAATACCTTAAGTTCTGGCGAAGCGTTTGCTTGGTTTTCACTTTAGAATTGTGTTCCTCAATTTCTTTTAGAATCATTCTGTATAAACATCTTGCATCCAACAAGTCTCTGTGATTTGTTTTCTCCAAAAAATTGTCTCCGGCAATGTATACCCGTTGGTTAGACAATTCATCATCGGCCCAATATCTGGCAACTTCAAATTGTTTTCTATCGCGATCTTCGCGTGTCATCGTTGGTTTTGGCGGCAAGCCAGTATTATCTACATTTGGTTGTTGTTCCATTTTTCTGATTTATAATTGATTAATAATTGTTCTTTGATACTTCCTTTCGGGCGCTACCCACGCTGGCCGGATGCTGCTTTCAATTACCATTCTCCTGCCAACGGGGAAATGGTTGACCAGGTTGTAAATTTCGGCCATCTTATCAAGCAGTCCCATATACATATCCTCTTCAAAAATTGGATTGGTTGCTTTCAAGTGACGCTCAAGGGTTAGCATCTGCACAATCAGGAGATCCATGGTGATTGCTTCCGGCAGGGCAGGGACCGGGCGACATAGTGAAATAGTGGTCATGATTGTACAGTATCAACTTCAAATAACTCATTAAAAGAAATTTGCAAGGCTTTGGCAATTCCTTTCCCGATGGCGATGGTGATGTTTTGAGTAGTCCCTGTTTCAATCTTGGCATAGGCAGCTTGCGATATACCGCAACATGCTGCAACATTCGCCTGGCTCAATGACTTTTCCTTGCGGATCCGCTTTAGTTTCTCGCTGATCGATTCTTGAACAATTACATCAGTCACATCTTTCGACAAAAGAAGTAACCAGGCTGTTACTGGGAAGCGGTTTGAATCCCTAGCTGCCATCATGTCTGCGCCGGTGCTGCAGGTATTTCCGGCAGTGTCGATGCAAAGAATTACATTTCCTGCTTGTCTGTTGCCTCCGATCCACGACGAAGCGTGATTGACCCAGCTGTGAAAATTTGAAAATTCACAAACCTTTTCGGCGTTAATTGTTAGTTTTTCCATTGATTTTTAATATTAATAATTTGTGTTTTCGTTGATTTTTGCCCCTTTTTCGCTAAAAAAAATATTTTTCCGGACTGGGGACGTATTTTAGTGGATTCGCTTACTTTGCTTACTTCGCTGATGTTAATTAATTGACTGTTATTTTAATACAGGCGAAAAAAGGCGAAGTAAGAAAATATCATTTGTTGTAAAATTTCAAAATCGAAGTAAGCCGAAGTAAGGGGAGAAACGAAAAGTAACTGCTTACTTCGCTGATTTTGATGTTTATTTTATTATATATCATTATTTTAAGTATTATATTATTATTAAAAAAGTACCGAAGTAAGCGAAGTAAGTAAGTATAGCCTTCGTCCTAAAATTTTAATGTTTTTTCTCAATTTCCAAAACTTTCCTTTTACCTGATTTTTTTATCGGGGGGTGCGGGGGGTTTCGAAAAAATCAAAACGGTAAATCTTCTTTGACTTCGTCCATCGGAAAATTTAATACACCTTCGGAAGTAGTATTTAATACACCTTCGGCTGGTTTCTTTTCTCCAATCATTAAACCTGTTTTGGCAATATCGAAGATCATTGCTGTTGTACTCGTCCGTTTCTTCTCCTTTGTTTCGAAATTCTCCTCCTGTTGCCCTGTTTTTGGATCTATTTTTTTAAACGACTCTTTCTTTGTCTCACAAATAAATGCCGGAGAATTCTTGAGATAATAGGCAATGGTTGATTCCGGCAAGGGTTTATCTCCTTCGCGGAGGCACTGTGTCTTATACAATGAAAATACCCTGCTCGTGGTCAGATAGAGCAATTCGGATGCTGTGTCCAGGCGTTTGGTTTCCTTTCCCCATACACCGTTTTCAAAAAACCTACGCGTGATCTTGTCTTCATAGACTACTTTATAATCACCATCTTCAAACAATACATTCGAACTGATCAGATACTGAATCACTTTCCAGAAGTTTCCCAGGTCATCATTCTTTTTGGTTTCTTTGTTTTGAGCGATCATCAAGCGTACGGCCAGCTTAATGGTCTCGTGTAAATCCCAGGGCAATTCAAGATGTACGTTCAGGGTTACATATGCAGACAAAGGAATCAACCAGTTATTAAATATCCTCGTCTCAACAATTTCATTGCCCATCAATCCACGCATTTTTTCAGTTACCTCTTTTACATTCGTAAAAAAAGTGTCCTGAAATATCCCTCTTAACCGTAAGATTTGATGTGTGATGTGAGTTAAACCAAGTTTCTCAATTTCTTTGAGTTTATCGAATTCAATGATTTCAGCTTCTGTAAATTCAGTCTGCGTAAACGACATGAAGATGAACCTTGAGAACAACGCGATATCTGCAGTGGCCATCTGCTGACCGGTAAGGGCAACTGCCTGATCAACCGAAGTGGTTTCTTTCTTTTTGTCCTTATCCATATTCATCCGGGTACGACCAACACCATCCCACATGCCCTTTAAAAACTCACGCTTTTCCATTTCGATATCGTTGCGGTATTCGTCGATATGGGCAATGGCATTACAGGCGCTGGCCACGTGATCTCCCAATGCAGCTTTAGATGTGTTATGGACGTTAGGCGCTTTGGACAAACGTCCGAAAAACTGTACCAGGCTTTCGGCACACGCTGTTTTCCCAGCTCCCTTTGGACCAAACATATTGATAATAGGGAAATTTCCATACCTTTTAACGATAATGTCCCGGAAGACAGCTGCAAAATAAAAGCACAGCGCGATCTTGGCATTATCTCCAAACACTTTCACAAACTTTGTGGCATACTCCTTAAGCGTGACATTGCCTTCAGTATGAATAAACTTGCGCTCAAATTGGTACAGGTTTTCTTCGTTGTTGTAAATGCTCGAAAATGCCGGGATATAGTAATTACGTTTGTTGTGCTTCACAATCCCGTAGGAATCAACCTTAATAAAATCGCCGTTAAATATTCCATTACCCCATGCCCAGAACCCTTCTTTCTGCCAGCCAAGCTGGGTAATCTCTTTACAGGATTCGGTTTTCTCAAATAAACACCGTTTCAAACGGTTAAGGTCAGTTTCTGAACCATCAAACCAACACTTTGGAAGACTCTCGATATGTAGTTTAAATGCTGCGAGTCCGATCATATCCTTTTGAGGTATCTCCACAACGCGTGTCATCCCGCAGGTATTAGTCACTTCGTACAACCGTTTGGCGTTTATTGTGCTTTCAATATGAAAGATTGGCGATAGTGAGAAGTTACTGCGCTGAATAAAACCGTCCTTAGTCTTAAAAAAATAGCAGTTTTCTTTCGTATAGAAACCTTGCTCGTCAACATCTGCCAGATCCAATCCGTCCGGAATAAAGCGTTTTTTTTCTACGGGTGTTTTTTCGGCAGCAATGGAACGGAGGTAATCCTGCCATGCCTTCTTTGGTTTAATGATATTCGAAACGAAGTCAAGGTAAACCTCGTGAACGGAGGGTTCGTCATACCGCATAATCAGCGATGCAACCTCCTTCATAAACTCTGACTTGAAAGCAGGATTCTTGCATTTATCTATTCCATTGGTTGTCTTATAAACAATGTAATCGGTTTGGGCTTTTTCTTTGAATTCGTCAAATTTTTCAAGCGAAGTAAACAAGGTGTCAGGATCCTCTCCTTTGGTGATCTCCATCACCATCACATTGCATTGTTCCTTTACCAGTAATTCGCCATTGCGGTCGATGGCCTTACGTCCTGCTTCGTCACCATCGTAGATGATGGTCACATTTTTGGTATAGCCTTTCAATAAGCGGATTTGATCAGTGGTAAGAGCTGTTCCGCAGGGTGCAATTACATTAAATACGCCAATTGAGTGCAGGCGCTTTACATCGAAGTTTCCTTCAACCATGTAAACGCGACTTTCGACACGGATCTGTTGTCTGGCCACGTTCAAACCATATAACTCAGCACCTTTGCGAAAGATCTCCGTATCAAGCGAGTTCATGTATTTGGCTATTCCTTTTTTGCCAGTGATATCACGGCCGGTAAAACCAATTACTTTGCCTGTCTTTTCACAGATAGGAAACATGATGCGGTCCCGAAAGAAATCATAATCCTGTTGACGTTCGTCATTCCTTGCAATCAGTCCAGCTTCTTTCAGCAACGAAATGTTAATGTTATTTGTCTTCGCCCACTCAAGCAGTGTATTGCCTGCAGGAGCATACCCGATCATCAGTAGATCCTCTTCCGCAATTTCATCAATCTTAAAATTACGGCTTGTAATATAATCAGTTGCTGTTTTGCTATCGCGGAGGCATTGCTGATAATAGGTGGCCACCTTTCCGCAAAGGATTCGAAGTGATTCTTTGTGTTGGTATTCTACCACGTTAAAATCCTTCTTATCCTCGTTCCAATCAACCTGTAGGTTTAGTTTCCTGGCGCCAATTTTGACGGCCTCCATAAACTCAACCTTATCATGTTCCATAATAAAGGAAATTGCATCTCCACCTTTTTGACAACCAAAACATTTGAAGATGCCCTTTGCCTCCGAAACCTTAAATGATGCTGTTTTTTCGTTGTGAAACGGGCAGCACCCTTCGTGTGTTCGGCCATGCGATTTCAATTCAACATAGTGGCTCACCACTTCAACGATATTTTCCTTTAGTCTGTCTATTGCTTCTTTAATGGTCATAATTTCAAATAGTTTCGCGGATTAGTATTAGTCTGGCCCAGTCATCTTTAAAGCCGGGATCCGATGCAAGTAAGGCCGTGCGGAGTAACCCGGGCTCTACACCATAAATCTCAAGTAATTTCACCCTTGCCCAGAGTGGCATTTCATTCCATTCTATTATCCAGTAATGTTCTGTCACAACACCTGTCGTGATCTGGTGCGTTTTTGGATTCTTGCAGCGTATCGGCTGGCCAATCTTGAATTCAATCCCGGGTACCGGCTGAATAATATGAAAGTAAGGTGAACGGTTCCTTCCCTGGGGGATGGTGATGATTTCCTGTTCTGTTGCTGTGGCAGTATCGTTCATTTGGATATAGGATTTATGAGTTTTAAGGATTTACTATCGATACATATACCCGCTTGCTTTTTTTACCTTTTGCTGCAATGGATTTTTCTGCTTTTTTTATTTCATCCTCATGCTCGGTTCCGAATAGCTTGGCACCAGACAAACACCAGGCGGTACTTAGCCGGTTATTTTTATTCGCGTAATAGAACCGGTGACAAATCATTAAGGCTACGGCTGAACTGAATGCAACGAGATTTACTGTAATGGTCTTTTCGATAGTCTTTCCAACTTCAATAGGAGTAATCCTTGACGATAGTATCTTGATCGCCTCGTCTCTTGATTGGAAAACTGCCCTTCGCCCATACAGATCGTCAGCAACTATTTTCCCATGAAATTCTGATAAGTAGTTGCAAATTGGAAACATGGTTTCTCTTACCCTGAAAATCTCAACTGCTGATCCAAATCTATTATGCAAAATCTCAATGTAATTTTCTGGAAGATTTTGAGTGGAGATATTTAAGGTATCACATTCAGAAGGATCGATAAGGTTTAAATCAGTTTCAAAATTAAATTCATCGATAAAGCGATACTTTAATTGATGAGATGATACAATAAGCCTTTCCCTTACAATCATTCTCGTTTCCAAACCCGGATGGAGTATTGTATCTGCTGCAGATAACAATTGGTTAGTTTTCCCTGTGCCTTGTTTACCGTGATAAATAATTAGTTTCATTTGAATAAAGGGTTAATGATTTGTACTCCATATTGATATTTATTAGCAAGCTCGGTGATGTGCTTGCTCTTGCGTACTGTTTCAACCTGATCGGATGTAATCTCGATTGTTTTTTCAAGTTTTGTCAACCGGACCTTTAGGTTAAGGTCTTTTGTTTTTTTGTGCAGGTAATACTTGCGGTCATAGGTGTTGTCCATATGTATGCGCTGGCCAGAGAATGGAAATCCGTGATTTTTTCGGAACCAGGTGATCATATCTTCCCATTTCTCGAATCCGTCACCAACTGCAATATTATCTATCTGGTTCACTGATTGCATACATCCGTCTAATTTAAACATGATGCAAATTCTGAAATCAGGGATTTCAAATTCAGAGATTTCAATCTCTTCAACTTTCAGACAAATTACTTCGCCTAATTTGTGGCAATACTTTGTCCTGAGACCTGAGAACAGGAATAGCTTATCACCTTTTTTAAAAGGCCGTTTTCTGGTTGCCCGGATGGTAGTAGTCTTAGGCTTAATTTTAAGCCGGGTAGCGTAGTCCTTATCAAGCATCGCGCGGATACCAGGGACAAATGGTTTTTGAAAGCTTAATGATGGCATGGTTTTTAAAAATGAAAGGATGAAAGAATTTTGGAATAAAGGCTGATCACTCAGTTGAACAAAGGACAAATACAAGTTTGCCGTTAACTCCAGACTTTGGTTCAGCTTGATTGCAGTAATCTGCTGTAAAATTCATTGCAAC
>Ga0209430_1001308_pt1 | contig 18976 bp, 20 predicted proteins | sample BarGraIncub1133A_FD_184504 | JGI IMG/M metagenome (GOLD analysis project Ga0209430, IMG submission 184504) | Arctic peat soil microbial communities from Barrow, Alaska - Barrow Graham LP Incubations 11-33A (SPAdes) (version 2) | ecosystem: Environmental > Terrestrial > Soil > Wetlands > Peat... | reverse complement strand
CTGGCAAATTCAACCCGCTCACGAAACTCCTGTGAACTTGTCCCGGTGAAATCGTTGGATAAATCCATAAAATTAACAGGCCTGACATACTAATGGATTTGACAGTTTTAAGATCGAGATCCCCGATATGCTTGGGTATGGTGACTTTACCGGTTTTCGTTGGGTGTTTATAGTGATTATGTGAACCTTTAGTCGTCTTGTAGTACCAACCTGTCATCAATAGCAACTGCTTACACAACCGACTTAGATAAAATAATGTTTATATTTTTGAAAATTAGGTTATAATAAGCATAGACATAAAAACTGTGACCGACTGTAGAAATTACTACCAACCAATGGTTTCATATTATTAATTTTGAAAGAAGGTGTAAATAATGTCGAACGAGGAATTCCAAACAATTGTATTGAAAAAATTAGATTCACTAGAAAACGGATTGAATGAAATTAAAGTAAAATTGGACGCAGTATGTGAACAGACGGCTGTTTTAACAGAATTTAAAACTGATACTGAATACCAATTCGCCGATATTAAGGATACGCTTCATTTTGTTTTGCATAAGGAGATTGAAACAGAAAAAGAATTGTTTTCTTTGAAAATGAAACAAGCCCAATAGAAGGCATTTACAATAAAAGGTGACAGTATTTGTCACCTTTTTTCAATGTTGTATTTTATAAGGAAACAGCTGACTGATACAAAGATAGTGAAATAGTCCAAGCGATGCTGAATTCCTGCACATGCCATTAATAAAAACTGGTCTAACATCAGTTTTTATTAATGGCATATTTTAAACCACTTTATAGCTATAGTTAAGTTCAATAACTTAAGTGACTGGCACCGTATCTTGGTCGGAATATACAATTTTTCAGTTTTTCGGCTTTACAAGTGGCTCGAATGATGGTACAATTATTTGTACAAGTAATGGTACAAATAAACGTAAGGGGGTGAAAAAATGTTAGCAGTAAATTATTCAACAATTCGTAGTAAGTTAAAAGATTATTGTGATAAAGCAACCGATGAAAATGAAACTATCATTGTGACCCGTAAAGATGAAAAAAATGTTGTCATCATAAGTCTTGAAAAATACAACGAAATCATGAGAGCAGCTCGAAATGCTGAGTATCTCGATATGATTGATCGCAGCATGGAGCAAGTCAGACAGAGCAAAGTGGTTGTCAAATCGATGGTAGAATTAGAGGAGATGGTAAATGAGAATGAGTAATCTAACCTTCTCGGATAAAGGATGGGAAGATTATCTCTATTGGCAATTGACGGATAAAAAGATGTTGCAAAAAATAAATGAATTGCTTAAAGATATTCAAAGAAATGGATACGAAGGAATCGGTAAGCCTGAGCCGTTAAAGTACCGTAAAGCATGGAGCAGGCGAATCGATCAGGAACACCGTTTGGTCTACGCCTTGGATGAAAACGGAAATGTTTTTATTCTTTCTCTCAAAGGACATTATGAAGATTAAAAAAGATGGCGAACCGCCCATCGCTCAAGCTTACTGAGATATTGTCTTCTTTTTCTCGAAATATATATTCTCGATTATTTCCTCTTTTTATGACATGATAAATTGCTCCCTTAAATTCTACCCTTGGCTTTCTCCCCATCATTACCTCCATCAACAAAATTGATTTATGAGTCTTAGTCTTGTTAATATTTTACGACATCCCAATATCTGAACACCGGATCCAAGCTGTTCAACTAACCTAACATCCTTATTTATATTCCGATCTTTTTTTGGACTAACTAAAAAAGGAGTTGAAAAGCTGGCTAAGGAGTCAAACAAAAAACGCCATAAAGCGGTATACTTTTGATGTTATTTTCAAAACCAAAGTTTTTTGCAGAAACACGAATGCCATAAGGCGGTTTATACAAAGACATAAATAGTTTCAAGCTCTTTGCTTTTACATTCTCAGCCGATTTAACTTCCAATGGAATGACATTTCCCTGACGATCTTGAAATACAAAATCCAACTCAGCTTTTCCCGGTGAACTCCAGTAATAGGGAGTAAAACCATTGGTGACAAGAGCCTGCATCACATAGTTTTCTGTTAAAGCGCCTTTAAATCCATAAAAACTCACCGGATTATCCAAAATTATATTTGCCCTGATGTCAAATTTTGAACACAAAAGACCAGTATCAGCCATGTATAGTTTAAATGAACTGTTATCTGCGTAAGTAGATAGTGGCATCTTTCCTTCATGAATGCGAATACACTTATTAATCATACCCGCAGCTTTTAACCAATCCAGAGGAATTTCATAATCGTAAGCTCTTGCGCCGGATTTAATAATTTTATATTGAAATTTATGGTTCTCTTTTGCAAGTTGAGCAGGAACACTTGACCATGCTGACATAATTTTAGTCGTTTCGTGTGGTGTTGCGTATTTCGCCATGTCTGCAACATAGGAATCATTAAGGGTCTTTTGAGCTACCATCACAAAATCAAAATCTTTCGTATCAATATATTCCGATACTGACCTGGGCATCCCTCCAACCACCAAATACGTCTTATATAAATCCATTGCTGTTTCGTGAATGGACAAGGGAGTGAATGCTTCAAAGGATTCACGAATGAGATTGATGATTTTTGTATTGGCCGTTGCCCATAGAAATTCTTCAAAATCAAGAGGATACAAGGTGATCATGTCAACCTTTCCAACAGGAAAAGAATACTTTTCCCGATTTAAAGCAACCCCTAGTAAGCTACCTGCCGCAATAATATGATACTCTGGAGCTTCCTCACAAAAATATTTCAATGCTGACAGTGCTCGTTCACAAGATTGAATTTCGTCAAAAATAATGAGTGTCTCCTTTTTAAAAATTGACTGGCCGATTTTTGCAGATAATTCTCTCACAATACGTTCGGGATTCAAGTCACGCTCAAAAATAGCCGTTATTTCTGTAGAATCTTCCATGTTAAAATAAACCGTATTTCGATAATAAGCCTTCCCAAAGGTAAGAGCACTATAGGTTTTACCCACTTGCCTCGCTCCATTAATAAGAAGTGGCATTCTTCTTGAACTGCTTTTCCATTTAATTAAGTATTTTTCTATCTTACGTTCCATATAATGTATTCACCTCACACTTATTGTATCATATATTTGTATTAAATCAACAAATCTAGCAATTTTAAAAAAAGTTTAAAAGTTTATAAGTTGGTGTCAGGCGAGCTTTATGAGCTGACATCAAACAAACCTTCTTTGCCGTCTTCAAATTTACCGTATCATTATAAGTTAATTGACAGGCACCGTATCATTATTGGGTGATGCATCCATAGGGCCCCTTAAGCTCATGCAATATGTAGTTTATCAGCAAGAGCATCTTTTAAAACTTCGGAAAAATTGATGTTCTGTTTTTCGGCAAGGGTATTCAGCCAAGATGGAATGGTTAAATTTTTGCGGACGGCTTTATTGCCGTGCTTTTCTGTATATGCGTCCATATCTAATACGAGATATTGAACAAACCCACCCTCATCTGGAACGATCCTTTCAAGAGTGGAAGCCTTTAGTAACTCGTTGCCGTCTTCTAATTCATCTAAAATCCATCCAGAAGCAGCGTCAATGCCCATTTCAATGGCATCCGCCAGACTATCGCCCTGGGTGATGCATCCAGGGAGATCGGGGACTTCTACTGTGTACCCTTCCCCAACTTCAAAGGGATAAAGAATTGCAGGATAAACTAATTTTTTCATAATATCATCACTCCTTGTGGTGACTGGCTATTGCAAGCCCGCCTGTTTCATAATGGATTTGACAGTTTTAAGATCGAGATCCCCGATATGCTTGGGTATGGTGACTTTACCGGTTTTCGTTGGGTCTTTATAATGATTATGTGAACCTTTAGTCGTCTTGTAGTACCAACCATCATCCAGTATCATTTTTTTCACTTCTCTAAATTTCATTGTCGCCTCCTTACGATTATATTATACGCATTATATGTATTAATGTCAAGAAATACATGCGTATCATGCGTATACATGATGCCAGGTAATATCGCTCCCTACTTGCCAATGCAAAATTTAAATGACCATTCCAGCTAAGCCGAAAAGCAAGTTCCAAAAATATTATGCCTAGCTTCCCTAGCGTTTTAAACAATGTATATCTAAGTGATCAGTTTTTATTAATGGCATATTTTAAATAACTTTATGGTGATAGTGATATTTTTCATCCATATATATTGTAATAATTTGCAATCTTTTAATATTTTAAGTTCAATAACTTAAGTGACAGGCCCCGTTTCCACGACCTAGCTCGGCCGCACTGTAAGGCACCGTATCCTTGTAATTTTCAAACATAAGTTTATAAGTTGAGGGACAGGCCCCCGTATCTTAGGGGTTTTTCAGGCACCAATCTTTTATCTTATTTAACAATATTTCACTAATTATTTCACTAAAGCTAATAATATTTCTCTAATTTTAATTTTTTTCACTAAATCAAACTTTTTTTTTCATAATATGTTGATTTTTTCATTAATTAATTGTATAATTAATCAAAAAGGATGTGAATTCTGTGTTGGAAGAAGAATTAGTACAATTAGTAAAAAAAGTTATTTCCGAAAAATGCGAAAAACAACATATTGAGCTTAAGAAGGCAGCGGGAGGAACACCAACAAAACTTTATGATACCTTATCAAGCTTTTCTAATCAGCTAAATGGTGGCATAATTATTTTTGGAATTGATGAAGAAGCTGGCTATGAAATAATCGGTGTTTATGATGCCCAAGACCTTCAAAAAAAAGTGATGGAACAATCTTTGCAAATGGAACCTGTAGTAAGACCATTGTTTACTGTGGCTCAGATAAAGGATAAATTGGTCGTAAGTGCCGAAATTTCCGAATGTGATATCTATGACAAGCCATGTTTTTATAAAGGTGCTGGTAGACTACGCGGATCATATATCCGTGTTGGTGACTCCGATCAACATATGACAGAATACGAAATCTATAGTTATGAGGCATTCAAGAGAAATACACATGACGAACTACGAACTGTTGAGCGCGCAACAAAAAAAAACCTGTCGAAGGATAATACAACAGAATATTTGATAAAGCTGCGTAGACAAAAACAGAATCTCGTAAATCTTGATGATGGCCGCATACTGGAAACTCAAGGGATCTGTCAGGATGATATCCCTACACTGGCAGGACTCATGTTAGTGGGTGAATATCCCCAGGAATTTTTCCCACAACTGAGTGTGACAGCAATGGTCGTACAAGGGAAGAAAATTGGAGAGCTCGGTAACGATGGTGAACGATTTGTAGATAACAAGCGGATCGAAGGGTCCATTCCACAGATGCTGGAAGGAACCCTCGCTTTTGTACGAAGAAATATGAAGGTGAAGACCATTATAACCGAAGAAGGAAACCGGGCCGATAAACCCGAATATCCAATAAAGGCAGTCAGAGAAATCATCCTGAATGCCCTCATTCATCGAGATTACAGCGTCCATACAGATCATTCGCCCATACGTTTGGTAATGTATGAGGATCGATTAGAACTTGAAAATCCAGGTGGACTTTATGGCCGAATAACCGTCGATGATTTAGGCAAGATATCCGCCGATACCAGAAACCCTTATATGGTAGGTGCTTTGGAAATCATGATCGATACAGAAAACCGTTTCTCTGGCATTCCTACCGTATTAGTTGAACTTAAAAAAGCCGGATTACCGGCACCTGTATTTATTAATAAACGCGGTATATTCAAAGTTGTATTTTATAAGAAAACATCTGGCCAAAGCAAAGAAAGTGAAATAACTCAGGCGATTCTGATTTACTGCACAACACCACGTTCAAGAGAAGAACTGGCCCTACACTTTGGATTTGAGACACCCACCTATTTTATTAAAACTTATATAGCTCCCCTACTTGCTGATGGAAAAATAAAAATGACCATTCCAGCTAAGCCGAAAAGCAAGTTCCAAAAATATTATTCCTAGCATCTCCAGCGTTTTAAACAATGCAAATCTAAGTGATCAATTTTTATTAATGGCATGTTTTAAACCACTTCATGGTGATGGTTATCTTTTATATTTATATTTACTATGATTAATGGTATTATTCAATAAGTTACGTTCAATAACTTAAGTGACAGGCACCGGGAATTATCAATATTTTGTTTTTCGGAGGTTTCACAGGCACAGTATCTCTTAAATATAATCCTTATTGGCATGATTACCATTGACTATATAACAGAATTCGTGTATAATTTTGTTATATAAGGAGGTGTTTACCATGCCAACAATCAAATCAAGTGCTGATCTACGAAACAATTACAATGAAATCTCAACATTCTGTCATAATTATTCGGAACCCGTTTTCATTACCAAAAACGGAAAAGGCGATCTTGCTGTAATGAGCATTGAAGCCTACGAGGAAATGAACAGCCGTTTTGAATTATACAGACTAATAAAAGAAGGAATGGATGATATTGCAAATAGCAATACCCGTCTCTTCTCTGAGGCAATCTCTTCTATCAGGAGCAGACGTAACAGATGACCTATGAAATCTACATCACAGCTGCCGCTGAACGAGATCTTTTAAGAGCCTCAGACCATATTGAATTTATTCTCAAAAATCCAAAAGATGCTGATGACCTGCTAGACGAAGCTGACGCGCAGATCAACTCCCTTGCTGACTTTCCTGAGAAATTTAAGCTGGTGGATGATCCGGTTTTAGCTTCCTGGGGAATCCATTTTGTTATTGTGAACGGTTACCTTGCTTTTTACGTCATTTCAGAAGAAACACACCGAGTTATCGTTGTGCGTTTTCTGTTCCAGAAAAGCAACTGGACAGCTATCTTGGGTCAAGGTTTCTCCTTGCTGTAAACAATCACAGGCCTGCCATTTTATTGCAGGTCTGTTTCACTATTTCATATATCTGCATCCCACAAGACCTGTAATCGCTACCTCCATGCTAGTTGACACTGGCATTATAAATGCGAATGTCAAGAAAATAGTAGGCCAGTCGCTGAAAAAATAGTAGGTTATAAATGGCTATTCACGGCATTTCACTAAAACACTCGACCCCAATTTCCTCTTGAATTAATCAATAAGACCAGCTAATAAAAGTCAATAGTAAATTTCATATTTTTAAAAAAATTAGAATGAATAAAAATGGCATGGCAAACAAGCCATCAAAAAATCCGAACAATGGCCAAAAATCAGCTAATAGAAATTTACAGGGTTAAGCGACCAAAGTGAGGCCGGAACGGTTGCTGTTTCGCCAGGACTGATGATCTTCGGGGCACCTGAATTCAAACGGTTTTTGATCACGGAGAACCGCAAAGATGTAATGAAGCAGCTTATTCATGACAGCAACAAGGGCCACCTTTTTCTTCTTGTTCTGGCACTTCTTCTGATAGTAATCCCGCAAAACGGGATTGATCGGATCGCCTTTGCGGGTGGTGCGGATGGAAGACAGCGCTGCTGTAAAAAGAACTCTGCGCCCGAAACGGGTACCACGTTTGGAAATTTTGTTACGATCCCCATTAAACTTGCCGGATTGATTGACACTGGGATCTATACCAAAGAAGGCAACCAATGCTTTTGGCGAATGGAATCGGGAAAAGTCACCAATTTCGGCCAGAATCGTAGCCGCAGTGATAAAACCAATTCCTGGCATGGATTCCAAAAGAGCAATGGATTCTCGGACAGTTTTAGGAAAGTCAACATCCGAAATCATCCCAGCCAGCTGTTCTTTCAGACCAACCAGATTGTTCTGAAACGTTTCAATCCCATCAAGGTGATACTGGATTTTGCGGCTGAGGATAGAAAACTCCATAGGCATTGAAAGGCAGAGCTGAGCCATTTCAACGAGTTTGGCAACCTTTTTCTGCCCCCATATAAGCCCCTTGTGACTGGTTGATGCTATCATTTTTGCCAGTGTGTCCGGACTTTCAGAAAGAATGGCCTGAGGCGTCGGATAATCTCTGAGAATTTTCAGAGAGGACTTGCCAAAAGGATCACTGAACACATCCAGATAACCCGGAAACAACAGATAAAGATCGGTGCACAGCCGGTTTTTCAGTTCAGTCAGCATATCCGAAATTGAATAGTACTCACGCAACAACATCCGCAGGGCAAGAATCTGGGGTTCTGGAACCAGTGAATACTTGACATTCTGAAATTTAGCCAGCCGGGCAATGGATTCTGCATCTTTTGCATCATTTTTCACTTTTCTTAAGTTGAAATTTTTGGTAGAATGAACACATAGAGGATTGAGGACAAATCCTTTGAGATCATTCGATTTCAAAAAGAAGAAGAGTGGCAAATGAAAGATACCCGTAGATTCTACAAAGTAGATGGGCTTTTGTTTCAGCCGCTCTTCTTCTTTTTTGAGGATTATGAGCAGCTTGTTGAAACCCGCCGGATTGTGATCGATCCGAAAGGGTTTACGAATCAGTGAGCCATTGGGCTCAAGCATGGCGACCACAGAAAACTCTGAGGAAACGTCAATACCAACAACAAAATCACTCAGAAATTCAGACATAATAAGACAACCTTTCTGCTTAAACTAGTCAGAGCATCCACCAGAAAGAACGCCGGACAACCTTGCATTTGAAACGGGTAACACCCGAAGGTGACCCAACCAGCTAAACACCGAATCGTCCCTGTGGAGTGACACGCTTTTTTACGGATAAGACCTTAATAAGAAAAGGGATCCATTAAGTACGCACATCGATCTCTCTAACAGGGAGATTATAGCACGATGTTTAGGAAAATCATATCCCGGTGTCGCTGATTGAGTCGAATAATATGTTTGAATTTTGAAAGATCATTCGGGTGCGGTTTTTAACCTTTACCCTAACTCTATCTTACAAGTTAAGTTCAATAACTTAAGTGACAGGCACCGTATCTATTAATGCTGCGCTGGTTGATACCCTGGGCGTAAAGCCAAAGGATTTCGTGATAATTGGTCATTTTAGACCTCCTTAGAATATATTCACACGAATTTCACGTGTAATTACATTCTATAGGATATTGAATCGAGTGGCTCTCTTTTCCGGAAGGGTGGCTCACTTTAAACGGACAGGTGGCTCATCTTGGCCGGACAGGTGGCTCAAAATGGTCCGGATTACTCATACAGTGGCCCTTTTTAATGATAATATCAAATTTTCTGATTTCTTATATTTAACCCTGATACCCTTTCTCAAAATGCCAAGCATCACGACACATATCAATAATATCTCGTTTGGCTGTCCAGCCAAGGTCCCTTTTAGCCTTTGAAGTATCAGCATAACAACCTGCTATATCTCCTGGGCGTCTATCTACAATTTCATAGGGCACATCTATTCCATTTGCTTCTTCAAAGGCCTTCACTAACTGAAGTACACTGGTACCATAACCGGTACCTAAATTATAGATATGTAAGCCTTCAGTGAGATGATCAAGTGCTTTTACATGACCCTCAGCTAAATCACAAACATGAATATAATCTCGTACGCCCGTACCATCAACAGTTGGATAATCATTCCCGAAAATTCGGAGTTTTTCTAGTTTACCCTTTGCTACTTGTGCGACATAAGGCATAAGATTATTAGGGATACCGTTAGGTGCTTCCCCAATCAATCCACTCTTGTGGGCTCCTACAGGATTGAAATAACGAAGTAGTGCCACTGAAAAGTCAGGATTCACCTTAGCAATATCTGTTAAAATCCGTTCGCCCATTACTTTGGTTTCGCCATAAGGGTTGGTCGTTGGTAAAAGTTTCATAGTCTCAATAAATGGCACTTCATTTTCACCATAAACTGTAGCCGAAGAGCTAAACACAAATCGCTTAATTCCATATTTCTGACAAGCCTTAGCAAGCACCATGGTACTGACAAGATTGTTATAATAGTACGCCAATGGTTTTTCAACAGAATCACCAATTGATTTAAGTCCGGCAAAATGAATAATACCATCTATGGTATTATTGTCAAAAATAGAGTCAACATCTGCTTCAACTGTTACATCTACCTGATTGAAAGCAACGTCTTTATTCGAAATCTGTTTAACTTTATCTATAGTCTCTATACTGCTATTGCATAGATTATCTGCCACAATTACAGTATGCCCTGCCTCTAGCAAAGCAAGACAGGTGTGTGAGCCAATATATCCGGCTCCTCCGGTAACTAGTATATTCATTTTAAATGCACCTTCCCTTAAGATCTCTATCAATAAGTTAAGTTCAATAACTTAAGTGACAGGCACCACTACTTATAATCACTCTCTTGTAGAATCCCTGAAATCCACAAATTGAGTTGTGAGCATAATTCAATCTTTCAAGTTCTGACAACACTTTATCAACCAGCTCATTGATAGTAAATTTTGTTTCCATAAAGCACCTCCAGATTATTTTTATAATCTTATTGTGAGGTATTATGGAAAGGAATAAAAGCATATATCCTCCAAAATAGGAGTATGCTCTTATTTCTTTCCATAAACAAAAACTTTCGATAATTCCCATTATGGTAAGCTTACCATAATGGGAAAACGCATTTATCGATTGCCCTTGGCATCAAGGCCTGCATGCAGGGAATGAACGTTAGATTTTTCACTGCAGCCAATCTTGCCAATGAACTGGTCGAGGCCCAGGAATACAAAAAACTCCTCCGGCTTGAGAAACAGCTTTCAAAAGCAGATCTTCTTATCGTCGACGAGCTAAGTTATTTGACCTATAATCGCCATCAGTCAGAGCTGTTATTCAAGGTCATCGCAGATCGATCTGAGCGGCAAAGTGTGATTGTATCAACAAATCTCAAGTTCTCGGATTGGGTGACCATGTTCGAGAACACAACCATGGTCACGGCTCTTATTGATCGATTGACCTTTCGGTCCCATGTACTGAATATGAATTCCGAACATCCCTACAGAGCTTCACAGGCAAACCTGACAACAGACTAGCTTCACGTTGGATGTATCAAGGGAAATGCTGTCCCAATCAGTATTTCCCTATTTTTAGAAATGAAGTGGTAAACTAATTGAGCGTCAAAACAACAAAAATGGTAAACTAATTGAGTGTCACTGGTGGTAAACTAATTCAGTATCAAGTGGTAAACTTTTTCATTGACATTCACACACAAGCAAAGCAATTAAAAATTTCCCCATTTCGAATATAAACAATTGAAATCTTTTATAAACGAAAAATAATCTTTAGTTCCATACAACAGCTACATAATTTGCCAGGTTTAATATCACCCAAACATTAAAAGAGCGCCAAACCCTTTATTCACAAGGATTTGACGCTTTAAGTTTTCTATTCCCACTCAATGATTGAAGTGGGCTTATTGGTGATGTCGTAGACAATACGACTCACATGTTTAACCTCATTAACAATACGGGTTGATATTTTTTCAAGAACGTCGAAGGGTATTCTGGCCCAGTCGGAGGTCATACGAGCATATAAAACAAGTAAATTCTAGTAGGAATGCAACTAATGACTACGTTGTTTATCCATTAAGTGGCTTCCTTTTGATTAATGATAGCATCTACAGAATAATACTAATATATTTGTTTGTCAATTAAAATTTTGCAGCGAATTATACTAACAAAATATTATTTCTTTATTATCATTCATTATACCACCAAGCATTCTTAGTAAAAATCAATTGATACAACATACTCAAATCACTCAAATAAATTTTTTAAAGTTTGTTTTACTAGATCTTCATTATTGTAAAAAAAGGTATCATGTAACACTTTTAAAATATCAGATTGAATTTCTATTTCACTTTGAACAATTTTTAAATATATTTTTGAAATATTGTTCTTATATATTTCACCGTAATCATCACTGTAATTTTTAAATGTTACTATTTCTCTGAATTTTTCGATAATTATATTTTTTTTGTTTGCATCACAACAATCAATAGTTTTTTTAGAAATATATTCTATTGCATTATATGAAATTGGTATTCTAAAAGAATATTCTGCCAATTTGTATAGCTTTTCAATGAATAAAATACAATCTATGTCCAAATATATCAGCAAATCAATAATTCCACACGTTTTAACATTAATATTTAAACTTTTGCATAAAATTACAATAAAAGCATCCTCTGTGATGATTGTTGCATCTCGATTTTTTGCAAGCGAAATTAAATTATAATCTTCTAACCCAATTAGTTTTTTGATGTCAAGAATTGATATTTCTTTAATACATAAAAGATCACTTTCATTTTCTAAATGTGGTATCTCTTTAATAAAAGCATTTACTTCAGTTGCATTTTTTAATTTAAATCCCTTTTCTTCTTCTGATAATTCATTCCTGAAAAGTTGATTCTCTTTTTTATAAATACTTGATACGATATCTTTATTTAACTCATTAAATAATTGATCGTATTCATTTTGCGACATTTTTTTAGTAACACTTTCAATGTAAAGGTTGCTTTTTTTAGTAATTTCATCAATATTTATATCCAATAAATATAATAACATAACTGCACTATGAGAAATCAGTATTTTTTCTTTCTCTTCAATAAAATGCTCATTATTTATATTCCAAATTAAAAATCTATTATCTTCATATATAAAACCAATGATATCTGAATATGTTCCATTCAATTTAGTAAAAATCATATTAAATGATATTTTGATTCCATCGATTGGATTATTATACAAATCTATAATACTATCAAGTTCGTTAACATCTGGCATCATTTGACTTATAAATTTTACTAACTGTTCTGGATTTTTCTCATCAATATGTCCAATTTTAATATCTTTATTTTCCTCTGACATTTTCAAACAAAATTGGAATAAAAAGGCTTCGGTATCTAATAACGTATCTATCTTCCAAACTTCATCATCAATGATAACCAAATCTCCAATTTTCTTCCTAAATAGTTCAATAGCAATTTTATCTTTCAAATACAAATGTGTTGCATTTCCAAATCTACTTCCTTTAACTGGAATCATTTTTTTATTTTCATACAAACAAATTATTTTTTCATTTTCGTTCTCATTTTTCATTAAAACAGTAGCAGCTCCATCTACTCTTTCAACTTGAATAATTCTTATTGTTTTTTCAGGCTTACTCAAAATATATCTAATATAAGCGTTAAATATTTCTTTTTCATTATTATTAACCATTAATAGACTTTTTGTAATATTTATCACATAATTCTCATAATCATTTAAATATTTAAAACCTTCCCCAACAAGAAAGCACATCTGAGAATTCTCAAATATCAAACCTGCCTGCAATACTTCCATTTCTAATTTTTTTTGATTATTGATACTTAGCACAATAATATTTTTTATTATATTTTCTCTGCTTTTATCTAAATGAAACGCTCTAATATAATTATTTAATGCTTCAAGATCATAACCACCTTCTATTAATATACGTGCTTTCAATTCAAATATTTCAGGACAAATAAATTTTTTTGATATTAACTCATCAATTGAAACTTCAATTTTATCTAGTGCTTCTTTATTATAATGGTACTGCAATTCTAAAAGGCTAAATTTTATTATCCAATAATTCGAATACTTTTCTAATACAGGGAGGATTTCATCTATTTTTTCTCCATGAATACATAATTTTTTAAAATTCATTAATATCCAAATATTATCAATTGTTATATCATTAATTAATATTCTTTCGCAAATTATTTCTATTAAGTTATATTCTTCTGTCATTTTAATTAGAATTGTATAATAGTGCAAGTTATTTTCAAATATCAATTCGTACTCTTTTAGATTTCGAATGCAATCAGTTTTTTCTTTATTTTCTAGCAGATTATTAAAATATATTTCTAAAAGATTTGTGTTTTTCTTCAACAAATATTTATGTTCTTCAAAAAAATCACATACAACAATGCTTTCATTCTTAGTATTAGCAAAGTAATGTGCCAGCAAATTAAAATTATCTTGAGAAACACAAAATTCGATTATATTTTCATCTTTTATTAAATCTTTATTTATTAATTCTTTATTTATTAGTTCTTCAAAATAAATAGCCTTCATCCTAGGATTTTCTTTCATTTCCGAAGCAAAGCCCATATACTTTTCAATAATAATACTCTTATCTAAAATTTGTGAAACTTCAAAAACAGAAGCATAATAAGCTTCTTTCAAAATATTAGAACATAATTTATATGCATCTTCTAAATCCATCATCTGATTAAAAATTAACTCTAATTCTTCTTTTTTACCATTATATTTATACGCATCACCAAAAATGACAATTTCCAGAACCTGCATATTGAGCACTAAGAATTTATTGTGGAAATTATATTCCATTAGCAGTTCTTGACAGATTTCAGATAGATTAAAAATATGCGCATTCATATGAATCACATTAAAAATCAACCGGTTCTGAATGGATATATATTTATCTGTACAATAATTGATTTTATATTCAATATATTCCACATCATTTTTTTGACTGCGGATTTCCTCAAATAATGAACCAACCTTTTTATTTAAAATCAATTCAACAAGTATTTTTAAATCTAGTTCATTACAATAATTCTGTATTTTTTTTATATTATCAATATTTTCATAGTGCATTAAGATCAGAAACGCCAATGTGTCATTTTCTATCCATGAATCTTTGATCTTTCCTATAAGTTTCAAACTTTTATCCAATTCAAAGTTATTATTAAAATAAAAGTTCAATTTAATATCTATATTTGTCTTAACATCATTATTTTCTATGATAGACATTATTTCTAGGACAATTTCAAATTTACCAGCATTAATATACTTATTCAGTAATTCAATAATCTCATGTGAGTCTGTTATTCTACTTAGTTGTTCTTCTAATTTATCATGTGTATCTTTAAGCACTTCAAACCCTACATAACTTTTGAGAAATTCGTCTCCCTTTATATGATATTCTAACCGTGTAAAAAAGAAATCCACCTGTTCTTCTGTAGCTATTGTTCCATCAAAATTTTGTAAATTCAAATCAGGTTTTTTTTTGTCGAAGATATTTCTATTTTCAATCCACGTTTTTAAATTTTCCTCATTCTCACGTCTTCCTAAAAAACTATCTGAAAATGATTCAGAAGAATATTTCTTTCTGTAATCTTTTTTAGCACTTTCAAAAGTATTTATAAATGAATTTAAGAAATTATCCTTATTCATACTCTTGAAGATACCGTTTGCCACAGGTAATCCAATTTTTGCTAATAGCAATTCAAATAAACCCATACATACTCCCCTTTTTACAAAATTTGCAAATATGATAAAACACCATTCTTTTAAAATATTTTTCAGCATTTTAATTAAGTAATATAATTAAGCTTGTTTAACTAATCTCAATCTTCATAGATCTTTAGCACTGCCATTAAGCAAAGCTTATGCAATAGCATTTGACGGTTTTCATACATCTATTGTTTATCTCGTTTAGATCTTATCAATGTTGACTTACTTATACCAGTTAATTTTTCAACTTCCTTATAACTATTGTGTTCAAGCAATTCCAAAGCATGATTAATTTGTTTAATATTATATTTCTTTGGTCTGCCTTCTGTAAATCCCTCTTTTTGTTTGGCTATCTCTTTACCTTCTTGTGTTCTTTCCACGATCATATCACGCTCAAACTCAGCAAATGAAAAGAAGATATTCCTGATTAACTTACTAGATGGGGTATTGTCCATGATTCCAATGTTTAAGATATTTACTCGGATGTTCTTACTCAACAAATCATTTACAAGGTCACTACCTTGAGATAAGCTTCTTGCCACTCGATCCAATTTTGTAACAATTAATGTATCACCGCTTTCAAGTTTAGCTAATAACAAATCTAATTGCGGCCTGTTATATTTAGTACCAGTAAAACCATCTACAAAAATTTCTACAGCACCGTTTTCTTTTAACTGATTTTCTTGAACCTCTAAACTATTGCCATCCTTCATTTGTCCCTTTGTACTGACTCTTGAATAACCATAAATCATAATAAAACCCCCTCATATTTTGACACTAAGATTTGACACCATTCAACACCGCTATTATACGTCATTGATTTGTCGGTGTCAATACTTAAAAGTATTGGCACCCATGGGATATCATAAGTTAATTAATGATATAACCTGTAAATAAAAAAAGACGTCCCTCAAAATTGGGGACATCTCATAGCCGAATTTTCGACTTTGATACTATCTGGGCTTTAATTACGTGCTTTTGTCTTGGGAACAATAGCCAAAGTATAACCTAAAGGATCCAAGAGCTTAAAGAGAGTGTCAATTCTAGGCGTTGCCTTTAGATTCTCCAGGCGTGCAATGGCAGGCTGCTTTAATCCGGTTAAATCAGCAAGCTTTTTTTGAGACATTCCGCTTTTCTCCCTGGCTTCGATCAGCTTACCGATAAAAGCGACCTCAAATTCAATTTCAGATCTTTCTGAATCAGTTACAAAACTAGGATCATTATAAAGATCATCGAATTCTGTAAACTCTTCATTGCCTATTTTAATACTCATTACGGGCACGTCCTTTACATTATTTATAACATATTCGTTATATAATCCAGCATAATTGATATATAAAAAAAAAGGGATAAGATTTAAGTCTTATCCCTTTTCCCGTTATAATAGCGGTTCAATGAATTATGATTAATTCATTGTTTTTACTACTAATTAACGAAATTTCGACACTGTAATTATATTATAGCTCGATAAATTTGTCTATACTTATCTGCTTGAAGTCTAAAGGTTGCTTGAGTAGCTAGGAATAATGTCCATGTCTGTAATAATTAATGCGCCACGGGTATCAAATTTATATGCCAATATAAGACCGTTAATAAAATCAAATTTTAACATTTCTCCCTTTTTTGCACTAATAGGTACAAGTGTCCTGTCCTCTAAAATATATAACAGATCATTTCCATTTTTTGCCAGAGACGACAATAAACGCATTAAATAGTAATGCTCTTTTGCTTCTTTAATATCAACAAAGTATGGAATTTCATTTTTCCGCGTTTTATTTCTCATGTATGTCTTTTTCGGGTTGGTGTTTAAAAATACAGAAACGCCAATACCATCATTTACAATATTAGATAAAAGTTTTTTGTTTAGGTATTTTTCACATTGCGATATGTATTCTTCAACGTCTGTTAAGAAAAATATTTTCAGCTGGATTTTTTTATCCGCATATTGTTTTAATGTCGGAAGAGTTTGCTGTATCCAATCGCGGTATTTTTCTGATTTTACATCTTCGTCCATATCGGAATAATATTCCTCAATAATTTTGGGATCATCTATCAATTTATCAATGTTTTTGCAGAAGAAAGATAGATAGTTATTACTCAAAATCTGCTTCTTTCGATCAACAGCTTTGTTTGTATTTACTAATTGGCTATAAAAATCCCAACAGCAATATTTACTGTTAAATGCAAAGCGATCTTTGGATATAACTTTATAATCAAAATTCTCGTCAACAATCACATAAACACCGTCGCTGGGATTATGATATTTGAGTGCGACGCGTTCAATGTTCTCTTTTTGCTCAATTCGAGACAAAGCATCTTTAATCATCGCCGGCACCTATAACAACTCGATATCTGTAATTATAATTACAGTATCTAGTGGGTTTTCTTTTTCGTCGATAATATCGAATGTGTAGTTAATCCAAACAGGCGCGCTGCATTCATTTTCGCCAAGAAAATAGGAATAGCTATCGTCAGGGGTTTCACCCTTGCCGTCCCATACATCATTCATTTCGACCTGTTCGCCAATTTCGAGCTCTGGAAGATATTGTCCAAATTGGTCAATTTCTTTGGCTTCTTTAACAACGTCATTCATTTTTATTCTCCTTTTTCTCCAATTTTTGAATTTACCGGTTGTTTCACGATTGTCTTCATATGGTTCTTCTTCATCGATGAACCAGTCTCGGCCTATTTTTTGAACAGTTTCAAAACCGCCACGATTTGCTTTTTGTCGTACAGTAGCCGGGTTACGACCATGTCGTTTGGCGTATTCTTTGAGTGGTATAAGAGCCATTATATTTTCTCCTAATAAAAGAATTGGCAGTTTGGGATGCAAGCCCTTATTTTTATTGTTCTAATTCAAAGTAAACGGCAACATCGGCGTCATCATCTTGAAACCAGTGCCAACCATAATGTTGTCCACTCATTCCGCAATCTTCTAAGTTGTATTCGCATTCCAGATCTTGAAATTCTTCCAGTGTTGTAACAAATAATTCTTTCATTTTTTTGCCTCTCTGGTTTTATCTGGTGTGTCCGTCACCTTTATCTTGTCTTTATTATACTACTCAATTTCGTGTAGATCCGTCATCTTCCATTTCTAAATATGCCTGTACCCTGGTTAGGTATATTTGGTCCCAACCTATAGAAAAACCCCCGGACGGACATCCGGGGGTTTTCCATTTCATAACATTTTTTAATAGATCCCATGCACCATAAGTTTTATTGTTAGTATAACAGGTTAGGAACTACCAGATCCGAATAATTCTTTTATAGATGGCAATTTCTTTATCATTGATCGATTCATCCCGATGATGATGCCCAAAATACCACTTTTTAAAATCGGCTTTTTCTTTGATTTTTTGCAAATAGGGTGACAAGTAATCCTGGGGATCATATTCGTCAGTGAATAATTCTTTTTTTGTATCAGCTGCACACTCGTGCGTGATGGTATAATCCACCTTATTTTGATGCGTATCTAAATTTTCAATACCTTCAGCCATTTCTTCTTTCGTTGGTTGTTCTTCTTTCCACCAGGAGACATGATCGACACGAACTGGTATGGACAGCAATTTATTTGCATATAGCTTTTCTTCTAATCTCGGATCCAGGGGGTCAAGGATGCCACCCTGGATATCATGACTGCGGGCGCCACCAAAGGTGAAGATCTTGCAGCCATCAATTGTAAATACTTGACCTCGCATCAGATGAATTACCGAGGGGCGTATGAACTGGACATTTCCACCATTCCAGTGGGTAACCTCAATTTGCATAAGCATGTCAAAATTTTCGTGATTTCCATCAATCCAGAGGGTCGTAAAGCTCTTATTGTCAAGCCA
>Ga0209430_1001305_pt1 | contig 18999 bp, 17 predicted proteins | sample BarGraIncub1133A_FD_184504 | JGI IMG/M metagenome (GOLD analysis project Ga0209430, IMG submission 184504) | Arctic peat soil microbial communities from Barrow, Alaska - Barrow Graham LP Incubations 11-33A (SPAdes) (version 2) | ecosystem: Environmental > Terrestrial > Soil > Wetlands > Peat... | reverse complement strand
TCAACAGATTGGCCTTGTTTAGGCATTATAACGACAGTAGCCATAGGAAAAATATTTTCTGCAAATATATTTCATTCAACTTGTATTTACAAGTAAATGTTTAAATTATTTGTAAAGATACATGAAATATTAGTTAAAATAAAGAAATACAATATTATATAACAATTCTAAAAATTTGATCATGTAAATACAAATATCTTTTTTTGTTAAAACTTTTATTACTTTTGCAATTGTATCGTAATCAACCGGGGATCGATTTTATGCAACAGAAAGCTTTAATTCCGCAACACCGCAAAGTATATGAAATTTTACGGTCGCATATTACGGATGGTGTTTTTCATGAAGGTGATTTGCTTCCATCGGAGAATGAGTTGTGCACAGTTCATAAGGTAACGCGTCCTACGATTAGGAAAGCGCTTGACCGCCTGGCCAACGAAGGTTATATTGTAAGGCACCAGGGGAAGGGGAGTATTGTTAAAGGGACTCCCAAAGGTGTCGGGATTCTTTCGCTGACAGGTACAACTTCAGCGATTGGCCAGGATAATCTGTTGACTCATATTGTTGTAAAACCTGAAATCCGGAACTGGACTGAAGCTTTTGCATTTCCTTTGAACCAGCAAGAAATCGAGTCGGGTTGTATTTATTTGGAGCGCCTTCGGTTGGTGAATAACAAACCAGTATTCTTTGATATCACGATGATTCCCAATATTAATCTTCCGAGATTTACCTCCCGGAATTTTGAGAATAAGTCGTTGTTTGATATTCTGCGCAAGAATTACCAGGTTGAGGTGAAAGGTGGTGAGCAAAAGATCCTTGCCATCGTGGCTGATGAAAAGTTAAAAGACTATTTTCAGGTGGGATCGGGTCATCCGGTGTTGCAACTGAATCGTAAAATTGAAACGAATCGCCCGGGATTTTATATTTACAGTCAGGTGTTCTGCAATACAGATGATTATACGCTATATGGGACATTCTGATTTGCAACAAAAAACCCGGCTTTACCGGGTTGCATCCATCAGACGAGACTCTGATTTAGACTGACATCATTGAACCATTTCAATGATGTTCCAATTATTTAATTGTTTGCCAGTTCGTTGCTGTTATTGAAAGGCTGTTCAGTATCAAAACCTTTTGCTACGTTGTTAATCAATTTGTTCATTTCAACTGCAAATTCAGTTTCGATATATTCTTCTGCATTATAAACTGCAACCTGAATAGCAAGTTCTGGTTCGGCAACTTCGACATTGTTTTTTATCCAGCTTTCGGTTTCGGATGCCAATTCAGCATTGACAAATTCCTTTGCATCATAAGCTGCTAACTGAAGTGTAAGTTCTGGTTCTGCAACTTCATCATTGTTGTTCATCCAACTTTCTGTTTCGGTTGCCAATTCAGCTTCAACAAATTCTTTTGGATTATAAGCTGCTAACTGAAGTGCCAGTTCTGGTTCTGCAACTTCGCCATTGTTGTTTATCCAGCTTTCGGTTTCGGATGCCAATTCAGCATTAACAAATTCCTGAGGGTTATATACTACAACCTGAAATGCAAGTTCTTGTTCTGCAACTTCGCTATTGCTATTCATCCAGCTTTCGGTTTCGGAAGCTAATTCAGCATTAACAAATTCCTGTGCGTTATATGCTGCAACCTGAAGTGCAAGTTCTGGTTCTGCCACTTCGTTATTGCTAATCATCCAGCTTTCGGTTTCGGAAGCTAATTCAGCATTAACAAATTCCTGAGCGTTATATGCTTCAAACTGAAATGCAAGTTCTTGTTCTGCAACTTCACCATTGCTGTTCATCCAGTTTTCTGCTTCGCATGTTAGTTCAGCATTAACAAATTCCTGAGCATTATATCCATTTCCCACGAATGCGAATGCTTCCTTATTTGAATTTTCTCCATTTACAATACCAGAGAAGGAAGCAAGAATAATTAACGAAGCTACTAATGATCTCATCACGTTTGCTGTTCTGTAAGTTGTTGTTTTCATTTTATTTTATTTTTAAAATTGTTTTCTGATTGGTTTATGACACCAATCATGCCAAAAATTATAACATTCACTAATATAGTCAAATAGATATTTTTTTCAGATGTTACAGGGTTGTGTACTGTACGCTTTCCGGATTGTCTTGTGTCCGATAATGGACAGTAATCAATTGCCTGAATTTGACCTGGTATAAGAAACGGGTATCAACATTTTTTGCTATTCGGTTTTTAAACCTAATTTTGGGGAACAATACTAAAGATGCTTTTTGATGAAGGTAATAGCAATAAACGGAAGCCCGAACAAAGAAGGTAACACCTTTCATGCTTTGAAAATGGTTGGTAATGAACTTACAGCAAGTGGAATTGAGTTTGAAATTCTGCATATCGGTCATAAAATGATTCATGGCTGTCTGGCCTGCGGCAAATGTTCTGTAAACAAGGATGAAAAGTGTGTTATTAAAACGGATGATCTGAATAAGTGGATACAGCAAATCAAAGATGCTGATGGTATTCTCTTAGGCGCTCCGGTGCACTACAGTGGGATACCCGGAACGATGAAAAGCTTTTTAGACAGACTATTTTATGTTGCGGGTTCAAATGGTGGTATATTTCGTCAAAAAGTGGCGGCAGCTGTTGTAGCAGTGAGAAGGAGTGGAGGATCTGCTACTTTTGATAGTTTGAACCATTATCTTAATTATTCAGAGATGATTATTGCCACCTCCAATTATTGGAATATTATACACGGTAGAAGTGCCGGGGAAGTCTTGCAGGATATAGAGGGTAAGCAGATTATGCATTTATTAGGTAAAAATATGGCATGGCTTTTAAAAATGAAAGAAGCTACTTCAGCTTCAATTGAACCACCCAAAAGAGTAAAGAAAGAATTCACAAATTTTATTCGATAACAGAGGTAAATTGCTTACTTTCAATGATTCAAACCAATTAATACAAGCTATTTTAGCCATTTCAAATGCGAAATGATTAATATAAGTGAATACTACAATACAATGAAACTGCCCGGTTTTACCGGGCAGTTTATCGTACTTAAGAGAAAAAACTCAGTTCTGCTTTTCACTTATTCTGCATTTTTAAGTTATTCAATCACTATTCGATAGCTAATGTTGATTCGCCCTCGGTAGTTCCAGCTGCAACCGCTTCGTTATTCTCATTGAAGAATCTTTCGGTCTCAGTTGCCATTTCAGCATTCGCAAAATCGGCAGCCTTATATTCGTTTGTTTTCATCCATGTTTCAACTGCAAGTGCTGGTTCAGCTTCAACCGCTTCGTTATTTCTATTCAGAAATCTTTCAGTTTCGGTTGCCATTTCAGCATTCGCAAAATCGGCAGCGTTATATGCGTTGGCTGTCATACATGTTTCAACCGCAAGTGCTGCTTCAGCTTCAACCACTTCGTTATTTCCATTCAGAAATCTTTCAGTTTCGATTGCCATTTCAGCATTCGCAAAATCGGCAGCGTTATATGCGTTGGCTGTCATCCATGTTTCAACTGCAAGTGCTGGTTCATTTTCGACTGCTTGGTTATTATTGTTCTGAAATCTTTGGCCTTCGGCAGCTAATTCAGCATTTACAAAATCGGCAGCCTTATATTCGATGGCAGTCATCCATTTTTCAACTGCAAGTGCTGGTTCAGCTTCAACTGCATCGTTATTGCTGTTCAGAAATCTTTCTGTTTCGATTGCCATTTCAGCATTTGCAAAATCGGCAGCCTTATATTCGATGGCGGTCATCCATGATTCAATTGCAAGTGTTGGTTTAGCTTCAACTGCATCGTTATTGCTGTTCAGAAATCTTTCTGTTTCGATTGCCATTTCAGCATTCACAAAATCGGCAGCCTTATATTCGTTTGCGGTCATCCATGTTTCAACTGCAAATGCTGATTCAGCTTCAACTGCTTCGTTATTGCTATTCATGAATCTTTGGCCTTCGGCAGCTATTTCTGCTTTAACAAATTCAGATGCTTTATATTCAATGCTTTTTATCAATGATTCAACTTCGGGAGCTGGTTCGTCAATTAATCTTGCATCGAGTATTGGCATCGAGGAGGTGTTTGCGTTGTTTGTCAAAATTTGACTTGATCTGCTTTCACTTGAATAAGTTGCGTCGTTCAACTGTAGTTCTTTAACCCTGACTGCAGTGAAAATTGATATTGCAAATACTGCAACTAATATTCCAATCCTGATCTCTTTTTCTGGGTTGTACGATGTTGTTTTCATGATATCTTATTTTTTAATTGTTTTCGTATCATTGTCGCGATGGAATTATCAGTTATTGTGCCAAACTTTATAAATAGCAGTAATACAAATTGATAATGATTTTTGGAGGTGATAAGATTTCAGTTATTTGTACGTTTTTTACAATTCAGATTGTACGAATTTGGACAATCAGGCGATAATATGTCTCATTGGCAAAGCGAATCTGCTGATTCCACCTTCACTTCCCGATTTTCTATTTATTTTTGTGGCGTAATCTATAAGCTGGTATGGATATTTATCCTTCAAATTTTGAGAGTAAGATTGGTTTTGATAAAGTGCGTGAGATACTTCAGGGACGCTGTCTGAGTACTTTGGGGAAAGAGCAGGTTGATGAATGTGGTTTCTCATCCAGTCGTGAAGATGTTGAACGTCAATTGGATGAAACGATTGAATTCGTGAAAATTATTAGTGATGGAATGAATTTTCCCAATGGCTATTTCATTGATATGCGACCCGCATTGGAACGATCGAAAGTTTTGGGTACTTTTTTGGAGGTTTTCGAGTTGTTTGATCTGCGCCGTTCCCTCGAAACAATCCGTGGTATTGTCGCCTTCTTTCGGAATACGGAAGAAGAATCCTTTCCACGATTGAAAAATGTGGTGCAGAATGTGCAGGTTTTTCCGTTCATCTACGAGCGCATCGACCAGATTATCAATAAACATGGACAAATAAAGGACAACGCCTCACCTGAGCTTTCCCAAATTCGTCGTGATATTTTCTCATTGCAATCGAGTATTTCGAAAATAATGAGCACCATTTTGCGAAAGATGCAGGCAGAAGGACTTGTCGAAAAAGATATTTCTGTTTCAATGCGCGACGGACGCGCGGTGATACCTGTTGGCGCAGCTAATAAGCGAAAAATCAAGGGTATTATCCACGATGAATCAGCGACGGGGAAAACAGCTTATGTAGAACCGGAGGAGATCGTCGAAACGAATAACCGCATCCGCGAGTTAGAGTCGGCTGAAAGACGAGAGATTGTAAAAATATTGACACGCTTTACAGACGATATTCGTCCATACGCCGATGATATTGCCTATTCGTACCAGGTAATGGCTATCCTCGATTTTATCAGGGCAAAAGCGATCTGGTCCATCGAAAGCAAATCGGTTAAACCTGTTCTTTTACGCGAAATCGAGCTTGACTGGATCGCCGCACGTCATCCTCTTTTGGAAATTAACCTTGCCCGGGAACAGCGAAAAATAGTTCCGCTGGATATCAGGCTCGACAAGCATGACCGCATCTTGTTGATTTCCGGACCAAATGCAGGGGGAAAATCTGTTTGCTTAAAAACAGTTGGCTTGTTGCAGTATATGCTGCAATGCGGTATTCCGATTCCTGTTCAGGTTGATAGTCATACCTGTTTGTTCAGGGCTGTTTTTATGGATATCGGTGACGATCAGTCGTTGGATAACGATTTAAGTACCTATAGTTCTCATCTTTACAATATGAAATTCTTTGTGAAGAATTGCTCACCCGATTCTTTGGTGCTAATAGACGAGTTTGGAACTGGAACAGAGCCAATGCTTGGTGGTGCGATTGCAGAGTCTATCCTCAATAAAATAAATGAGTTGGGATCATTTGGTGTGATCACGACCCATTATACCAATCTTAAACACTTTGCCTCATCCGCACCCGGAATTGCAAATGGTGCGATGATGTATGATTCACACAAAATGGAGCCGCTTTTCCAACTTCAGATCGGAAAACCAGGAAGTTCGTTTGCATTTGAGATTGCCCGAAAAATTGGACTTCCCGAAGAAATTTTGCAGGATGCCACCGATAAAATTGGGGTCGATCACATCGATTTTGACAAACACTTGCGTGAAATTGTTCGTGACAAGAAATACTGGGAAAGCAAACGGCAGAAGATCAGGCAGGAGGAGAAGCGGATTGACGAGTTGGCCGAAAACTATGAAAGTGGTCTTGCCGAGACAAAGAAGTTGAGAAAAGAGATTCTTGAAAAAGCAAAACGAGAGGCTGAAGAGATTGTTTCCGGGGCAAACCGAATCATTGAAAAGACAATTCGTGATATAAAAGAAGCTGACGCGAGCAAAGAGCGGACACAGGACGCTCGCCAAAAACTCGAAGATTTTAAAACGGAGATTTCCCGGAAAGGTGAGGAGGATGATGAGCGGATCGTCCGGAAAATGGCGAAACTGAAGCAAAATGAGCTTCAACGCAAAGAGCGCCCGCTAAAGGTCGAAGAGAAAAAGAAGGAGGTTATTATTCCTAAAAAAGCTCCTGCGGAAATAGAAGTTGGAGGCTGGGTACGCCTGCCTGGTCAGGATACGTTGGGTGAAGTGCTTGAAATTAAGTCTAATAATATAACGGTAGCTTTTGGTCATCTGCTTTCTGTGGTGAAACGGAGCAAACTGGTGTCTGTTGCCCGCAGCGAAGTCAAGCAACGAAAGGTTGAAAACAATACGATAGGACGTATCAATCAGGATATTGGCGAACGTAGGCTTGTTTTCAAACCAAATATTGATGTGCGTGGTTTACGCGCAGAAGAGGCGCTTCAGAAAATAAGGGAGTTTGTAGATGAAGCCATCATGATTGATGTCAGTGAACTGCATATCTTACATGGTAAAGGCAACGGTATTTTGCGTGAACTGATTCAGAGTTATCTGCGTTCAGAACCTGCCGTTAAAAACTGCCGCGACGAACATGTTCAGTTTGGAGGATCGGGGATTACGATTGTTGAATTGTGAGATGAAGGAATAATGGGGAGACTGAGAGAAAATAAGATGTAGATTCGCCAGCAGCCAGTTACAAGTTGTCAGTTGCCGGCAAAACCAAATTTTCTATTTTACAATCTCCATTTCCTTCAGTAAATAACCCGCTCCGGCAAATTTATCGATGATAAAGAGGGCATAACGCATATCGAGCGCAATATTGCGGCACTGATCGGGATCATAAACGATATCGCTCATTGTTCCTTCCCATGACCGGTCAAAATTTAATCCAATCAAGTCTCCCTGTGCATTCACAACAGGACTTCCCGAATTACCGCCTGTCGTGTGGTTAGATGCACAAAATGCTACCTGCACTTCTCCTGACTCATTTGCATACTGACCAAAGTCGCGGGTAATGTATAGTTTCTTTAATGACTCCGGAACATTGTAATCGGCGATTTCCGGATTGTCTTTTTCGATGATTCCTTTTAAGGTAGTAAAACTTTTGTACGTCACGGCATCAGCAGGATTATATCCCTCAATTTTTCCGTAGGCAATACGCAGTGTAAGATTAGCGTCAGCCATTAGCCTTTTGTCAGCATTCATTTCCATGATGGCAGCTGTGTATTTTTTCTGAACAGCTCCAATGTCGGAATAGATGGATCTAAAAATCAGATCAACATTGTCCCGGTTGTATTGCCGGATCATCTTAAAGAGTGCGTAAACCGGATCTTTTTGCAAGCGCTTGACTGATTTTTGATTGAAGTTATTAAGCAGCTTATTGATCTTTAGGCTATCCGTTAGAATTGATTTTCCGTATATCTTAGTTGAATAACTATCTTTCGTGATATCCGGAATACGTTTAATCAGTTCTTCCGGCATAAACTTTTGGTCAACTTTCGTGACATAAATCTTCATAAGTGCGGTCCACACCCTTTCATCCGTTTTTTGATCGTAATCTTTAAAATAACCAGTGAGATAATCTTTGAGTTGATCGATCTCTTTTTTTAATTGTTCATTGTCCTTTGCAGTTTCCAGGGGTTCGAACCTGGCTGCAAGCGAAAAGATATCGGAGCCACGCTGGATGCATTCAGTATAATAGTCATTTGCAGCCTGATAGGGGAGGTGTTCCGTATAAAGCTTTTCGAAATCGGAAAGTATGGTCCCGTATTTTTTGATACGTTCAGGATCCGCAGTCACCCATTTCGTAAATTCAGCTTCACCTTCTTTCTTTACATTTACAGCATCAAGTCGTTGCAGTCCTTTGACTTCACCCTGCCATTTCTTCCATGAGTTGGAGGCTGAAACATATTTGCCGGCATATTGAATTCTGATTTTAGGATCGGATTTCATACGCTCGTCCCAGATATTCAGTTTGACAGTACGGATATCTACCTTTGCCGGATCACTTTGATTCATAATCAGGCTTACAGCTTGCGACGGGATGTAACGTTGCGTTGTCCCCGGATATCCAAATACCATCGTAAAATCACCCTCTTTAAACCCTTTAAGATTAATTGGGAAAACCTTCTTTGGTTTGTATGGCACATTTTCGGGAGAATAGGCAGCGGGCTTATTGTCTTTTCCTGCGTAGATTCTGAAAAGTGAGAAATCACCGGTATGACGTGGCCATATCCAGTTATCCGTGTCGCCGCCAAATTTTCCAATAGCAACAGGAGGAGCACCCACTAACCTGATGTCTTTAAAAACTTCGTAGATATAGATAAAATATTGATTTCCATTAAATAATGGTTTGATATCTGCCGCGTACCCTGTTCCATTAAGGTATTCCTTTTTAATTCTATCAGCCCTTTTCTGGAGTGTATCTTGCCTTGTAGCCTGATCTATCTTATCGGCTACATTTTTCAGCATCTTGTCGGTAATATCCTCCATCCTCACCAAAAACTGAACAGTCAATCCAGGGTTAGTCAACTCTTCGGATCTGTTCATGGCCCAGAAACCATTTGTGAGGTAATCATGTTCGACTGAACTGTGTTTCTGGATTTGTCCGAAGCCACAATGATGATTGGTAATCAGTAAACCATCGTTGGAGATTACTCCACCTGTACAACCGCCGCCAAAAAGAATAACCGCATCTTTCATACTTGCATGATTGACACTATAAACATCTTCAGCTGAAAGTTTAAACCCCATTTTCGACATCTCTTCGATGTTGTATTTCTGAAGTAGCGTTGGAATCCACATCCCTTCTTTTGCGAACAGACTGGTGGCAACAGCAGTAAAAACGAGAACGGTAAAAAGTTGGCGTAGCATTTTAATTAATTTGGCATTTATAAATCAGAACTTTATTAACTCTTCGTATAACCGTTGAACAGGAAGTCCCATCACGTTGAAATAAGACCCTTCGATTTTTTCGATCGCAATGTAACCAATCCATTCCTGAACACCATACGATCCGGCTTTATCGTAAGGGTGGTAATTCTTTAGGTAATAGTCTATTTCATCATGGGTTAGGTCCTTGAAGTATACATCTGTTGTGGATGAAAAGGCAACCTGTTTCTCTTTCGATGTCAGACATACTCCGGTGACAACCACGTGCTTTTTACCCGACAATTGACGAAGCATTGTGGCAGCGTGTTCATAGTCATTTGGTTTACCAAGGACAACGCCATCAATCCACACAATTGTATCTGCGGTAATCACGAGCGTATCACTTCTTAGCTCATTATAAAAAGGTTCAGCCTTTAATTTCGCGAGGTAAACGGGGATCTCTTCCATCGGCAATCCTTCGGGGAATATTTCATCCACTTCATGTATGATCACTTCAAACGGAATGTCAAGGCCGGCCATCAGCTCATGTCTTCGCGGTGACTTTGATGCAAGAATTATTTTGTAATCAGTAATCATCGGATATTAAAATAAGTTCCAGTTCATTGTTTCACAGTTAATCCAGGTTCCCTGCGCACGCATCACCTGTTCAAGGACGTCGCGGATACAACCTTCGCCTCCGTCTTTATCCGATATATAGTGTGATATAGCTTTGATTTCGGGAGCCGCATCTTTGGGACATACCGGAACTCCAACTAACTTCATTGCCGGGTAATCGGGCAGATCGTCGCCCATGTACATTACCTCATCCGCCTTCAGCTGATTCTTTTCGAGAAATTCGTACAGAGGGGGTAATTTTTTCAACGAACCTGCATATACATCTTTGATACCTATTTTTTTACATCTGTTGATCACTTCAATCGTTTTCCCGCCTGTTATGATACAGACAGGATACCCAATTCTCACCGCGTAAACCAAAGCAAATCCGTCTTTAAGATTTGAGGTTCTGACCGTTTCTCCATCGGGTGCAAGAACCTGGGTTGCTTTTGATAAAACGCCATCCACGTCAAATACGAATGCTTTGACTTTCATCAATTCTTCTTTAAAAAATGCCATTATAACTTTTTAGGTGTTTGAATTATTCTGTCACTGAACTGTTTGTAGATATTTTTTAGTTCAGGGTGATTATTAAGCAGGACCAGGTGTTTATCCATTGTGATTTTATCGTTTCTGCTTGCCGGACCTGTTTGTGATGCGACCGGAGATTGTTCAACTATTTTGGCTGCCGTTTCGAGGATCAACGGCTTTAGAATTTCGAATCCGATCCCTTTTTCGTATAACAACTCTTCACCGATCTTATAAAGATGATTCACAAAGTTACAGGCAAATACGGCTGCAAGGTGAATCTGTTGTCGTTGCGTAGAATCAAGAAGCTTTACATTTTGAGAAATTGATTGAGCCAACTCTTTCAATACATTCAGATTGTGAGTTGAATTTGCTTCAATGCAAACAGGTACCTGATCAAAATCAACCTTTTTATTAATTGTGAAGGTCTGAAATGGATAAAAGACACCAAAATTCTTGCAATAGGGGCCAAGAATACTCATCGGGGTGCTCCCTGCTGTATGTACAACCAAAATGTCGCTCCAGTTGCGTTTCGAGAGTACGGACTCAATCGCAGTGTCAACTACCGCAATAATATAAATATCAGCATCTGAAGATATTAAAGATATATCCGTTACGTAAGAACATTTCAGTTTCGATGCCAATTCTTCCGCACTTTTTTGCGTTCGCGACCAAACCTGCACCAGTTGATGTCCTTTTTCTGTCAGCGCCATTCCAAGCTGAGTGGCAAGATTCCCGGCCCCTATTAAACAAATCCTCATTCAACTTTGTTTTTTACAAAAATATCTTTTAATGATCATTATTCCACAAAAAATAGCTGAATCGTGATCATTTGCAAAAGCAAATTCAAATTAATTGAAAAGTTGACCTAAACTACGCTTACTTTAATCATTAAGAATTTATTAACCTTAATTAGTTGTAAAATACAAACAACTATCAATTGATTTGTTCGTTTTCGGAAAATAACTTTAAATTTGCTTGCCGATTACGAATCAAAAATTATTCTCAAATTAATACTTTAATTATGACCAAGTACGTTTACACATTCGGTAATGGACAGGCCGAAGGCGGAGCAGAGATGAAAAATTTATTGGGAGGAAAGGGAGCCAACCTCGCTGAGATGAACCTGATCGGAGTTCCGGTTCCTCCAGGATTTACGATTACCACCGAAGTTTGTACTGCCTTTAATGCACAAGGCAGGTTCGATGCTTTTGAAATGATCAGCAAAGAAGTTAAGGCAGCAGTTGCCTATGTTGAAGAATTAACCGGGACCAAATTCGGTTCTAAAGAAAATCCTTGTTTACTTTCTGTTCGTTCGGGTGCAAGGGCATCGATGCCGGGCATGATGGACACCATTCTTAACCTTGGGTTGAATGACCTTGCAGTTGAAGGAATTGCTAAAAAATCGGGGAATGAACGTTTTGCATGGGATTCATACCGCCGCTTTGTTCAGATGTATGGCGATGTAGTTTTGGGTTTGAAGCCACATAGCAAAGAGGATATCGATCCGTTTGAAGAGATCATAGAATCGATGAAAGAAGAGCTTGGAATTAAAGAAGATACAGAGTTTACAGTCGCCGACCTTAAACTATTGGTTCTTCGTTTTAAACATGCTGTTTTAAAGAAAACCCGCAAAGATTTCCCTTCCGATCCATGGGAACAGTTATGGGGCGCAGTTGGTGCAGTTTTCGAAAGCTGGATGAATGACCGTGCTATTTACTATCGCAAACTGAATAATATTCCTGTCGAATGGGGAACAGCAGTAAATGTGCAAGCCATGGTTTTTGGTAACATGGGAAATAATTCTGCAACTGGTGTAGCATTTACTAGAGATGCTTCAACGGGCGAAAATATTTTCAATGGTGAATACCTTATTAATGCACAGGGCGAAGATGTCGTTGCCGGTATTCGTACTCCTCAGGAAATTACACTCGAGGGATCACACCGTTGGGCGGCGCTTCAGAATGTAACCGAAGAGGTACGTGCGGCGAAATATCCTTCACTTGAAGAATCGATGCCTGTTGCTTATGCCGAATTGATGGTGATTCAGCAGAAACTGGAAGACCATTATCATGATATGCAGGATATCGAATTCACCATTCAGAATGGTAAACTTTGGTTGCTGCAGACGCGTAATGGAAAACGTACAGGTGCTGCGATGGTGAAGATGGCTGTTGATATGCTCGCCGAAAATTTTATCGATGAAAAGACAGCGCTTATGCGTGTTGAACCAAACAGACTGGATGAATTACTTCACCCTGTTTTTCAAACTGAAGCACTTCAATCAGCGAAGGTAATTGCGAAAGGATTGCCAGCGTCTCCGGGTGCTGCAACAGGTCAGATTATATTCTTCGCTGACGAAGCGGGGAAATACGAAAATTCGATCCTTGTCCGTATCGAAACCTCTCCTGAAGATCTTGAAGGGATGGTAATTGCCAGGGGTATTCTTACTGCACGTGGTGGTATGACCTCTCATGCTGCGGTGGTTGCGCGTGGAATGGGTAAATGTTGTGTGTCGGGAGCCGGATCACTGAGGATCGACTACAAAACCAGGACCTGTGAAGCTGCCGGTAAAAAATATAAAGAAGGTGACTGGATTTCGTTGAACGGATCGACCGGCGAAGTTTATGATGGCAAGGTGAAAACTCAGGAAGCTGCTTTGAGTAGTGATTTCGCCAAATTGATGGAGTTATCTGACAAATACACACGCATGAAAGTGCGGACCAATGCCGATACACCTAAAGATGCAGCCATCGCCCGTAATTTTGGGGCTAAAGGGATTGGCCTTTGCCGTACAGAGCATATGTTCTTCGAAGGTGAAAGGATCAAAGCCATGCGAGAAATGATTTTATCATCTGATGAAAAAGGCCGCAAACTCGCTTTGGCGAAACTATTACCTTATCAGCGCTCCGACTTTGAAGGTATATTTGAGGCAATGGCAGGATATGGTGTAACTGTTCGTTTGCTTGACCCGCCATTACATGAATTCGTTCCTCACCAACAAGCTACCCAAAAAGAACTTGCTGCCGAGATGGGAATTTCTATCGACCAGATCCGTCAGAAAGTTTCAGAACTGGAAGAGTTTAACCCGATGTTGGGACACCGCGGATGCCGTTTGGGAATCACCTATCCTGAAATCACAGAGATGCAGGCACGTGCAATCATCGAAGCTGCAATGAATCTGAAAGCCAAAGGTGTTGATGCCCGCCCGGAAATTATGGTTCCGTTGATTGGCACAGTAGCCGAATTTAAAAATCAGGCTGATATTATCAATGCTACTGCAGAGAAGGTATTTGCTGAACGTGGCGACAGGATTGAATATCTTGTTGGAACAATGATTGAAGTTCCGCGTGCTGCGCTGACAGCCGAAGGAATTGCCAAAGAGGCACAGTTCTTCTCATTCGGTACGAATGACCTTACACAAATGACGATGGGATTCTCCCGCGACGATGCTGGTAAATTCTTACCAGCCTACCTCGAAAAAGGAATACTTAAACAAGATCCTTTCCAGGTGCTCGATCGTCACGGAGTTGGCCAGTTAATTGAAATGGCTGTTACCAAAGGACGTTCAACACGTCCCGACATCAAATTGGGAATTTGCGGCGAACATGGTGGCGAACCAAGTTCTGTTGAGTTCTGCGATGGTGTTGGGCTTGACTATGTAAGCTGTTCTCCATTCCGTGTGCCAATCGCACGTCTGGCTGCAGCACAGGCGAATCTTAAAAAGCAATAAGCTTATTTTGAATATAGATTAAAAAAGGTGCTTCGGCACCTTTTTTTGTTTAAACCTCCCCCGACCCCTCCAAAGGAGGGGAGATAGATTGCCATTAATAATTTGCTATGGTATCTGAATCATGTCGGTTATTGAGGAAGATTTTTATCTTTTGAGCGACTTGACCTGGAGTGTTGAGCACTTCATCATTTGTAAACCTGATTACTTCGTAACCAAGTGTGTTAAGCCGGATTGTACGCAGGTCATCCTTTTCTTGCTGAAACTTGTGTATCTCCCCGTCAATATCAATGATTACTTTTTTAGATAAGCAGACAAAATCAGAGATAAAATCATCAATAACATGTTGACGTCGAATTTTATGACCTGTTTTTTTATTTCGCAAATATTCCCATATAACAAGTTCTGCTTTTGTTTGATGATCTTTTAGATTCTTTCTATAGTCTTTTATAACAGGATAGGTATAGGGATTTGCGGTAATATATCCGGGTTTTTGGACCCCACCCCAGCCCTCCCCGTTGGGGAGGGAGTCCGCTTTATAGGATGTAACCCGATTATTGACTCCACTCAAGTTTTCTTTAGTTGGAAGGGAGTCAGCTTCATTGGATGTAACCGGATTATTGGCTCCACTCAAGTTTTCTTTAGATGGGAGGAAGTCAGCTTCTTTAGCAGTAAATGACTCATTCGTATCAAATTTCGCTCCCTCCCCCTCGGGGAGGGCTGGGGTGGGGTCAGAAATGCCAGACCTATTATCCACTAACCAGTCAGATTCCTCCTGCGGTTTATCGTTTTCTTTCATAATTGAGGACAACGTTTAAAATTAAGCGAATGGAGTTTCAACAAATTCATTGATTCTATCGTTAAGATCTTTTTATTCCCGTTTGATCTCTGGTTGAATCACCTAAGTCTTAAAGATACAAATATATACTCACAGATAATTTTCAATTTATCAGAAATTGTTAAATCTTTGGAAGGATTCATTTCTTAATTTCCTTCTTCGATTTCTCAATTACGAGACAGAATTTTCTGATTTCACACCTTAATTATTGACACCGGAAATTTTCGCATTATCGCCCCGACAGATCCTTAATGGTTTGACGTAATATCCTTACCTCAAGTTCGAGGTCTTTGATCTGGTTTTGCAGTTTGTTGACTTCAGCCCGGTTTGGCTCGGAAGTGTAATCGGGTTCTGTGCAGGAAAGTGTGTTGGCAATCTCCCTGAAGAAATTATAATTCAATAATTCCGAAATCTCAGCCAGTCGCTGCACCTGCAAGGTAGGTCGTTGCAACATCCCCGCAGCCGTCGAATGATTAATTCTCAAACCTCGTGCCAACTCGGATACGTTAATACGTTTGCGCTTTATTTCGCGACTGATCATTGTAATTGGTGAAAGTGTTTCCATGCTAATTTGTTTTGAGAGCTTGATATGAATTCCCGATTAAAATTATCACTTATTATTTAAATTACATCACTAATTGTGTATTTTAAATAATTATCGACCTTTAATACACAATTAAATACGTATAATATATAATTATAGTCTATGTATACGGCTAAAATATTCTATAATACAGCAAAAAAGAAGTAAAATAAAACAATAATATTTATAAATACAACAATAATAATGTATTATACGGCAAAATGTATGTAAATTAGAACAATAATGCTCTTTTATACGACTAAAATGCTGTATAAAAGAGCAAATAAATTGTTTCAGGTATTGGTTTCTAGAGACAAGGCATGCCTTGTCTCTACACTTTTAAATAAACCAGTTATTGATTCTTCATCACCTTATTACGTCCTTTTCGCTTCTTTGTGGTGCGGTTTTTATAGTTGTTGGAAATAATGCTGATGTTGCCATCCGTTTCGAGTACGGCCAGGTCAACTTCCCTGATTTCGGATACGCCATGTTCACGCACCGCTTCTAATATCTCTTCGCGGGTGATACGCGCCTTATTCATATTGGATACGTTAAGCTGTCCCTTGTAAATCAGCATTAATTCTACACCTTGTACAGCAATCCCCAATTTTGGAAATCGGTACAGCAGGTATTTAAGCAAATAATTCGCCACAAATAGTGTTGAGGCTGCTACCAATCCCCCCGCTAATGATGAGTCGGAGCCAACCATTGCATTTTGCACCGCATTGCTGATAAGCAGAATAAAAACAAGATCGATAATCGAAAGCTGAGCCAGTTCCTTCTTACCAAACAACCTGATCGCTACAATAATAAACAGGTAAACTGCGAAACTGCTCGATGCGATTTTTAGATATCCTGAGAGTAATTCCATGTTGCGAATTATAAGTTATAAATTAAGAGTTACGAGTTATCACTTTGGCATATTAATATATTGAATTTTCTTATTTCAAATTCTCCTTTTCTCCCCCTCACTTATTCTCTCCGTCACTCTTAATTTATCCCAATACAGATACGCCAATCAGTTTGCCAATACCAAATGTAATAGCAGCCGCTGCAAGTCCAAATACAACTTGTCTGAAACCTGAATACCAGACACTTTTCCCCGTAAAGAGGGTGATCGAAGCACCTATCAGAAATAATCCAAATCCACTTAAAACGGTACTTATTATAACAGCTTCCATTCCGCCGATAAAGAAAAACGGGATGACAGGTATAATAGCGCCGACCGAAAATAAGAGGAACGAAGTAATTGCCGCCTCCATAGCCGAACCTTTTAAATCTTCCTTATTGATCCCCAACTCTTCCTTAATCAAAACCTCGTGTGCGTGGTCGATGTCAAGGATGATCTCTTTGGCCATTTTTTTTGCTTCTTCTTCAGGTATTCCTTTCGATTGATATATCAGCGCCAGTTCTAATTCTTCACCCTCGGGATTGTTTTCCAGCTCTTCCATTTCCAATTGCATTTGATTTTCGAAGAGTTCTTTCGAGCTTTTTACCGAAATCCATTCCCCTAACGCCATTGATAAGGCACCTGCCAGTAACCCGGCAAGACCAGTCAACAGAACAACGCTTTTCCCGCTTGTCGCACCTGCAATTCCCATCACGAGACTGAAATTTGATACCAACCCATCGTTACCGCCTAATACTGCAGCGCGTAATGCATTACCGCCAATTGAACGATGTCGCTTTTCAAATCGTGCAAGGTTTGACCCTGATACGTTGGGTTGGTTGTTTAATATGTTCTTAAGGATCGTAACGTGAGCTGTGTCAGAGAGTGAGCTGCCGGCATTGTTCGTTTTTCTGGAACTTATGATGGACGACGACAGGCTTCTTTCTGTATCTAAAAGGACTCCTAAAATATAGTCATAGCCAAATACTTTCCCAATCATATTGAGTATTTTGGCTTTTGTCGAAGGCGGAAATGTTTTAGTTGGATCTAAATTATTCTTCTTCATAAAGGCAAGGGCATGACCATGTTCAATATCACTCATCTGGTGAAAAACACTTGCAACATTGGGGTCTTCTTCGTGGTCGCCAAGAACTTTATAAAGAAAACTTGCGTCGATTTCGGTTTGAATATTTTTTAAACTAATCATTTAACCTGTTTTTAATACTTAAAATTTAGTCTGAAAGGCACTCTTTTGAGCCAAACAAATTTATGATAAAAATTCATTCGGATGCAGAACCATTTATGTGATGGCTGAAAACTTTGTTTTAGTGAGTTTTACTCATTATTGCTGTCTTGCATACGAAAATGGAGCATCACCAAACCGAATAAATCAATTATCTTTGTGACTCAACAATAAAAAGACCAGGATGGGAAGGATTTTATCCATCGATTATGGAAATGTACGTGTAGGATTGGCAGTTACTGATCCGTTAAAAATAATAGCTACCAGACTTACAACTGTTTCGGCAAATGACATTTGGGATTTCCTGGCCGATTATTTTAAGCGGGAAGAGGTGGAGCTGGTCTTGGTTGGATATCCGAAGCAACTTAATAATGAACCTTCGGAGGCAATAAGATATATTAATCCGTTTTTAAAGAAATTCCAGCAAATTTATAGTGAGATGCCTTTGAAACTTATGGATGAGCGATTTACTTCGAAGATGGCATTTCAGACAATGATCGATGCTGGTGTAAAAAAGAAAGACAGACAGAACAAATCGACGATTGATGGTGTTAGTGCTACAATAATATTACAATCGTACCTTGAAGAACAAAAATATTTAAAGTAAAAACAGAATGATTTATCCGATAACCGTCTTCGGTGACCCCGTACTTCGCAAAAAAACCATTGATATTGATCAGGATTTTGAAGGACTCAAAAATCTTGTTGATGATATGTTTGAGACCATGCACAATGCTGAGGGTGTTGGCCTGGCTGCACCTCAAATTGGACTTACCGATCGGGTATTTGTGGTCGATCTGGCTCCGCTTGGGGATGACGAACCGTCGCTAAAAGATTTTAAAAAAGCATTTGTTAATGCGCATATTGTTGAAAGAGAAGGTGAAAAAGTATTGATGGACGAGGGATGTCTTAGTATTCCCGGACTACGTGAAGATGTTCTCCGCTACAGTACAATCCGTATAAAGTATTTCGACGAAAACTGGAAGGCGTATGATGAAATTTATACAGGGTTTACTGCCCGCGTTTTACAGCACGAATATGACCACCTGGACGGAATCATGTTTGTGGACTATTGTTCACCGCTCAAAAAAAGGTTACTAAAAGGTAAACTTATCGATATCTCCAAAGGAAATGTTACAACAAGTTACAGAATCAAAGTACCTAAGCTTTAAAAATGAGTAATTAAGCAAATAGAGAAGGTTAGTGAAGCAGATCTTAATTTATTTGAAACGATTCGATCATTAAATTAGTGAAGTGTGACTCGTCCTGATTTTTGTTTACAGATTTTGTGTTAATACTGCATTTACTTTTTTAACTCTCTACTTTATAATGGGTAATGATGAACCAGAGCTTTGTTGGGCAAAATGGTATGGGGT
>Ga0209430_1001304_pt1 | contig 19014 bp, 25 predicted proteins | sample BarGraIncub1133A_FD_184504 | JGI IMG/M metagenome (GOLD analysis project Ga0209430, IMG submission 184504) | Arctic peat soil microbial communities from Barrow, Alaska - Barrow Graham LP Incubations 11-33A (SPAdes) (version 2) | ecosystem: Environmental > Terrestrial > Soil > Wetlands > Peat... | reverse complement strand
CTGAAGCCTGCAGAGTGGGACGAACTATTGAAAACGTTCGCCCCACCATAAAACCTTCACGCATTATGCTTCGTTACCAAACCAGCGCTTCTGAAACAAAAAAGCCACATTGACCAATCCGATCATCACCGGTACCTCCACCAACGGGCCGATTACTGCGGCAAAGGCCGCCCCGGAGTTAATGCCAAACACCGCTACCGATACGGCGATGGCCAGCTCAAAGTTGTTGCTGGCGGCGGTGAAGGCCAAGGTGGTGGTCTTGCTGTAGTCAGCCCCTATCTTTTTACCCATCCAGAACGAGACCAGGAACATTACAACAAAATAGATCAAAAGCGGGATGGCAATTCGTACCACATCCAGCGGCAACTGTACGATCAGGTTCCCCTTCAGGCTGAACATGACCACGATGGTAAAGAGCAGGGCAATCAGAGTTAGTGGGCTTATTTTCGGCACGAACTCGCGGTGATAACGCTCCTTGCCCATGACCTTCACGCCGATGAAGCGGGTCAGTGCACCGGCGATGCAGGGGATACCCAGGTAGATAAAGACGCTCTCCGCAATCTGGCGGATACTGACGTCCACAACCATTCCCTTGAGCCCCACCAGCGGCGGCAGCACGGTAATGAAGAACCAGGCGTAAACGCTGTAAAAGAGCACCTGGAAGATGCTGTTAAAGGCCACCAGACCGGCGGCATACTCGGTATTTCCCTTGGCCAGTTCGTTCCAGACGATGACCATGGCAATACAGCGCGCCAGACCGATCATGATCAATCCCACCAGATACTCCGGCTTGTCCGGCAGCAGCAGCGCCGCCAGCACGAACATGAGGACAGGGCCGATCAGCCAGTTCTGCACCAGCGATAAACCAAGGATCTTCTTGTTCTGAAAAACTTCCGGCATATCCTCATACTTCACCTTGGCAAAGGGTGGGTACATCATCAGGATCAGACCAACGGCGATCGGGATGTTGGTGGTCCCCACCTGAAAAGAGTTGATAAAAGATTCTGTACCGGGGATGAAAAAGCCGAGGCCGACCCCCAAAACCATGGCGGCGAAGATCCAAAGTGTCAGCCAGCGGTCGAGGAAGGAAAGCTTGTGGGAAATTTGTTCGGACATGATGTGTACCTCATTTTATGTAAAAGTAAGATAATTATATCTGCAAATGCGGATATATCAAGCTGGAATCTGATTACGTACAGCACAGTTCATCCGGATAATGCATGCAAAATGTTGCCAGAATGCTGCGGGACGACTTGTGATAAGAAAATTGTACGATACAATTTCATATCATAAAATCAATCAAGGAGACGCATATGTCGGACTTTTTGGAAGTAACCATCGATAAGTTTACATTCCGGGTGGATCAAAGCTGCCATTATTCCAGTGAAGGTATCTGGGCCAGGATGGAGGACGGACGAGTGAGGTTGGGACTCTCAGATTTTTTGCAGCAGCGGAGCGGTGATATTGCCTTCATAGATGTGAAACCGGCAGAAACCCTTCTGAAGCTTGATGATGAGTTTGCCTCGATCGAAACGGTCAAGGTAAATGTCATGCTTGCATCACCGGTTTCAGGGAAAATTGTACTCGTGAACCCAGCCTTGGATCTCAAACCCGAACTGATAAATCAGGCTCCATTCGGGGAGGGGTGGGTGTGCGAGGTTGAAGCGGACAATCTGGACGCCGACCGACAACGTATGCTGGATGCTGATACCTACTTCAAAAAAATGAAGAGCGAGGCGGAGGAGGAGGTCCGACAAAAATGAACAGTTCAGAAAAAATTGCGATTGTGCCCTGTAGCGGTATTGGCAAGCCGTACGGAACGGTCAGCCGGGTAGCCGCCTATCAGGTGACGGAGGATGAGCGTCCGGAGCAGACCAGGCTCGTCCCATTGGCCTTGCTGGTAATGGGTGACGAAGAATATGGGAGAATCGTGGCGGAAAGTCCGGCGATAACAATTGACGGCTGTTCGCAGGCCTGTGCCACAAAGATGGTGCTGCAAAGCGGTGGCACGGTTATTCGAGAATGCTCGGTGTTGGGGACGGCTCGCAGCCACCGGGATTTAAAGCCGCAGGGCATAGCGGAACTTAACGAAGATGGCGAGAAACTGGCTGATGCACTGGCACAGGAAATTGTTGATGTGATCGACGCATGTGTACAACCTTCAAAAGGAGGGAGCCATGCCTGAGCTACCGCACACGAAGGTCGGCATCATCGCATGTTCGGGTGAGGAACTCCCCGAAGGAACCATTACGCGTCTTGCTGCGCTGCGGGTACTGCATCAGTTGCGCACAGAGGATACGGTGACGATCTGCCTGCCGCTTTTCCTGGCCGGCGGAGAAGGCGACCGGAATTTTGCCCGGTTTTACCCCACTATTGCCTTAGACGGATGCGAGAAACAGTGCGCCTTCCGCGGAACGGAAAAATATTCCAATCGCCCCGCCGCCGCTATTGTTGTGACTGATTTGATTTTACGGCATGGTCTGGATAAACCGCACGGGTGCCGGAAACTGGATGCTGCCGGAATGAAGGCTGTCGAGCTTGCTGCTCAAGAGGTAGCTGACACGGTGGAAAAACTGCTGGAGAAAGGCGGGAGGTGAAGGCATGGGCGAAACCGCAACCTATCATACCGAAGTGAGCTGGAAAGGTGGCCATTGGGGGCATATTGTCATGGGGAACGGCCCTGAAATGGATTTTTCGGCCCCGCCCGATGCGCAGGGGTATGCCGGTGTGCTGACGCCTGAAGACGCCTTTGTCGCCGCCGCTAACAGCTGTATCATGATGATGTTTATCTGGGCGACGGAGCGCTTCAAACTCACGTTGCTCTCCTATGGCTGCAGGGCAGAAGGCACCAAGCTGATCGAACTGGACCGGACCGAAATATTTACCCATCTCCGTTTCTGGCCGGTGATCCGCATCGCAGCCGGTGATGAAGAGTGTGCAGTGGTGCGCGCTCGCACGGAGCGGGCCCTGCTCTCAGCCCAAAAGTACAGCCTGGTAGCCAATTCGGTTAAATCTGAGATCATCATTGAACCGCAGATTGAAATCGTTTCTTAGGTGAGAACTTCATTATATGAGGAACTGAAACGACCACTCCGATCTCCCGCCACGGTATGAGGCACATCATATGGAGCCGCAGGCAGTATATAACAGTAACGACGCGGAACCGGTCGGCAGTATTGTCGAGGTGCACGGCCCGGTGGTCCACATCCGCTGCGGCACCCTGCCGCCGTTGCGGCAGGCGCTGGTTACGCGGAATGCGAATCGAACCTACACGTTTGAGGTCTATCAGCATCTCGATCGGGAACAGATCCGCGCCATCACCCTCGAAAATCCGGCCGGACTGCGGCGAGGGTTGAGGGTGTATGACTGCGGCGCTCCGCTCTCGGTTCCGGTCTCACCCGCCTGTCTGGGCCGTCTTCTCGACGCCTTCGGCGCCCCGCTGGACGGCGGTCCACCGCTCCCGGGTGATGAACGCCGCCCCATTCATGCCCATCCCGCCCCCTTCTACGAGTCTACGCCCGCCAGTGGAATCCTGGAGACCGGCATCAAGGTGATCGATCTCCTTTGCCCCTTCGTTCGTGGTGGAAAAACCGGACTCTTCGGCGGGGCCGGGGTTGGAAAGACCGTCCTCATCATGGAATTCATGCACGCCATCGTGGCGCTTCACCGGGGAGTGTCGGTCTTCGCCGGTGTGGGAGAGCGGATTCGTGAGGGGCATGAACTGTGGCACGAGATGCGCGACGCCGGGGTCATGCCGAACAGTCTCATTGTGCTGGGGCAGATGGACGAGTCTCCCGGCATCCGCTTTCGGGTAGGGCTTTCGGCGCTTACGTATGCAGAGTACCTGCGGGACACCCTCGGCACGGAAGTGCTCTTTCTGATGGACAATGTGTTCCGGTTTGCCCAAGCCGGGAGCGAAATATCGGGGCTCCTCGGGCGCATACCCGCCACCGTCGGCTACCAGCCAACCCTGATGAGCGAGGTGGCTGAGCTGGAGGACAGGATCATCTCTACTCGTGCCGGAGCGCTCACCTCCGTACAGGCCGTCTATGTTCCGGCTGACGATATGACCGATCCGGCTGTTAATGCCATTCTTGGACACCTGGACTCCATGGTGATCCTGTCCCGCTCCCAGGCTGCAAAAGGCATTTACCCCGCTGTTGACCCGCTGCAATCAACCACCAGTCTCATGGATCGCCACGTTCTGGGAGACCGTCACTACACAGCCGCAGAGGGGGTGCGCGAACACCTGGCGCGTTACCGGGAGCTGGAGGATGTGATCGCCATGCTTGGCATTCAGGAGCTTTCGGAGCGTGACCGCCTGATTGTGTCGCGGGCACGCAAGTTACAGCGCTATCTCACCCAGCCGTTTCATGTGACTGTCGAGCATGCCGGGATGAAGGGTGTTTCCGTCCCTCTGGAGGAGACCCTGTCCGATTGTGAAGGATTCCTGCGCGGCGCGTTTGACGATAAGACGGAGGAAGAATGTTATATGCGCGGCGCTATGGGGAGGCCGCGGCCATGACGGTCATGACGCTTCATCTTCGTCATTCGGTCGGCTCCGAGCTCTTTGACGACGTAACCAGCTTCGTGGGCGAGGATGCTTCCGGGAGCTTCGGCATCCTGCCCGGTCATGCGCGGATGATGACGGCGCTTGCAGTTGGTCTGACCCGCTTCCGGATCGGTGAGGCAGAGTGGCATTACTTGGCGCTTCCCGGCGGCATTCTCTCCGGTGGCGGTGACCGGTTGACGCTCTGCACCCGGCGCTACCTGCATGATACGGACTTTCGACGGATGGGAACGCTGCTGGCGGAACTGCGACAAGCCGAAGAAGAAACCCTGGGAGGCATTCGGGAAAGTCTGCACCGCCTGGAGGAGGAGATGCTCCGGCGGCTCAGGGAAATTGAGCGAGGAAGGCATGATTGACGATAACAGCCGTGGCGACAACCTCAAACAGCAGGTGGAACAGCGAGTGAAGCGGCTCGTCCGTGCCCAGCGGGAACGGCCCACCGTGCTGGGGCAGTCGCTCTATATGGGCACACTGGGGCTTCTTCTGGTGTTGCCGTTGGTCGGCGGGGCCTATCTGGGGCGCTGGCTCGACGGAATGGTCGTCGGCTATTCGGTCCGCTGGACACTCTCGTGCCTCTTTTTGGGGCTCGTCATCGGCGTGGTCAATGTGTATCTACTTATAAAGGAGTAGTCATGCTGGATGGCACACAGGCACTGTTTTACCTGGGTCCCGTGGCGGTGGGGACGACCGTCGTTACCACCTGGGGCCTCATGATCGTTCTGGCCTTCGCCTCCTGGCTTGTTACCCGGCGCCTCCGTCTCGATCCCGGCCCTCTTCAGGTCGCCGTGGAGGGGATCGTTCAGGCGATCCACGCCGCCGTGGGTGACGTCTTACCCAGTCGGGCCGACACCGTGTTCCCTTTTGTGGCGACGCTCTGGCTCTTTATCGGTACGGCCAATCTCTCCAGCCTGGTTCCGGGTGTCCATGCCCCCACGGGAGACCTTTCCGCCACAGCGGCACTAGCGCTGCTGGTATTTGTATCGGTGCACTGGTTCGGCATCCGGATTGAGGGTCTGCGCCGCTATTTGAAGCATTACCTGTCACCGAGCCCCATTCTGCTGCCGTTTCACATCATCGGCGAGATCACCCGCACCCTGGCCCTAGCCGTACGTCTGTTCGGCAACATGATGAGCCTGGAGATGGCGGCGCTGCTGGTGCTGCTGGTGGCGGGCCTTTTTGCGCCGATTCCGCTACTCATGCTCCATATTGTGGAGGCCCTGGTGCAGGCCTACATCTTCGGCATGCTCGCGCTCATCTATATTGCCGGTGCCATCCAGTCGCTGGAAGCACGACAAACCCTGAAGGAGGAAGAATCATGACCGCAATTTCCTGGTTTGTACTCGCATCGACTGTGGTTGCATTAATCGCCATGGCCATTGGCATCATCGCACCGGCAAACGCCATGGGCAAGGCGATCTGCACCGCCCTGGAATCCCTGGCCCGGCAGCCGGAAGCCGAAAAGTCTCTCAGTCGGACGCTCTTCATCGGCCTCGCCATGATCGAGTCGCTGGCCATATACTGCCTGGTGATCGTACTGATCGTACTTTTTAGAAATCCGCTGCTCGAATACCTCCTCAAATAACGGGGGACCCCATGGAACTCGACTTGACCACCTTTCTGATGGAAGTTGCCAACTTCCTGATCCTCGTCTGGATCATGAACCGGCTGCTCTACAAACCGGTGCAGGCAATCATCGCCAAACGGCAGGCAGCCATGGAGCGGACGCGCTCAGAAGCCGAAGGAATGCGAGCTGAAGCAGCCGAACTGGGGCAGGCATACCAGGGGCGCCTGGCCTCCTGGGATGCCGAAAAAGCGGAGTTGCGGAACCAGTTAAAGGCCGAGATTGTCGCCGAGCGTCAACGCTTGACGGCAAGCCTGGATCTGGAGCTTGCCGGGATGCGGGAGAAGGCCCGGGTGACGGAAGAGCGCCGTGCTGAGGAACTGGTTCGCCTGAGTGAAGAGCGGGCGATCGCCGGTGCCGCGCGGTTTGCGGCCCGGCTGCTGACCCGGGTCGCCACGCCTGAGCTGGGAAGCCAGCTCATAACGATGCTGTTTGAAGACCTGACCAAGCTCCCTGACGAGCAACGCCGTGCCATTGTCGAGGCGCTTGACAAGGAAGGAGCTGTGGTGCAGGTGGTGAGTGCTCACCCGCTCGCCGAAACGGTGTCCGGATACTTCGAGGCTAGCTTCCTGGAGATTTTTCCGGCGGCCAAACAGTTCAGTTTCAGCGTCAATGCAGCGCTTATAGCCGGAATCAGAGTGATCGCCGGCCCGTGGAACCTGTCTGCCAACCTCAAAGATGAACTCGCCTTTTTTTTGGGTGGGATCAATGGCGACTGAAGCCACACTCACATCCATTTTACCGCTGGAAGCCATGGAGACGAGGCTGACAGGGTATCAGCCGGCGACCCGCGTCAGGGAACGGGGGTGCGTTGTCGCCGTGGGTGATGGTGTGGCGTGGATTCGCTGCCTCCCGTCGGCGGCCCTGGATGACATTATTGCACTGGAAGATGGCAGCCGGGCGTTGGTCTTTCACCTGGGAAAAGAGCTGGTAGGCGCTATTCTTCTCCAGCAGACAGACCGCCTCACAGCCGGAACCGGGGCACAGCTTTCCGGCGCCAGACCCGCCGTGCCGGTGGGAGATCCCCTGCTGGGCAGGGTCGTGGATCCACTGGGGCATCCACTTGACGGATTACCGTCTCCGCACAACTGCATGCGCCGGGAGATCTTCGGCCCGTCTCCGTCGATTCTGGCTCGCACCTTTGTAACTGCTCCGCTTTATAGCGGCACGACGATTGTTGACACCATGATCCCGATCGGCAAGGGGCAGCGCCAGCTGATCATCGGCGGGTCATCAACCGGGAAAAGCTCATTGGCGCTTGATGCGATCATCAGCCAGGCGGGAAGCGGCGTCCTCTGCATCTACGTCCTGATCGGCCAGAAACGTTCCAAGGCCGTCACTATTGTCGAGACCCTGCGGAGCGTCGGGGCGCTCGCCCATACGACCGTTGTGGTGGCTGAGGCATTTGAACTGCCCGGTCTCAAATACCTGGCGCCTTTTGCCGGCTGTGCCATTGCTGAGGAGTGGATGCACCAAGGGCGAGACACCCTCATCGTCTATGACGACCTGTCTCTCCACGCCCAGACCTATCGGGAAATTTCATTGCTACTGCGACGACCGCCGGGGCGTGAGGCGTATCCCGGCGACATTTTTTATCTGCATGCCCGCTTGCTGGAACGCTCCACCGCCCTTGCCGCAAGCCACGGAGGAGGCAGCATGACCGCGCTGCCGATCATTGAGATCCAACAGGGGGAACTGGCTGCCTACATTCCGACTAACCTGATCTCTATCACCGACGGCCAGATCTACCTCGACCAGGAACTTTTCGCCGCTGGTTTCCTTCCGGCCATCGACATCACCCGTTCGGTGTCACGCATAGGCGGCAAGGCCCAGCATCAGCGGGTCAAGGAGGAGGTGGGGAGAATGAAGCTCGACTATCTCCAGTTTCTGGAACTGGAGGTGTTCACTCGGTTCGGAGCCCGCCTGGAGGCCTCGGTTGAGGCCCGGATCGGGCGTGGCAAGGTACTGCGGGAGTTGCTCAGGCAGGAGCGTCGAGCGCCGCTTTCGGTTGAGTATCAACTAGCCTGGCTCACCGCCTTTAACGAGGGGATGCTGGACGGGAAGCTGCCGGAAGAGATCCCGGCGCTGACGAAACGGTTCGCCGTAGCCTTGGCCGGTGGTAGTTGCACGCTGGAAAGCGGCCGGGATGCATGGCATTCGTTGGTGGCCAACGCGCTGGCCGGAGGAGGGGGTGCAGATGGCAGGTCGGCGTGAGCTTGAACGGCGATTACATGCCCTGGGTGACATCGGCGCCATCCTGGGGGTCATGAAGAATCTGGCCCTGATGGAGAGAGGTAAACTCTCCCGCCTTCTTGTTGCGCAACGGGAAATGGTAATAAGCCTGGAGGCGACCGCCACAGATTTTCTGACATTTTATCCTCAGCCGCGACCGGTCGCTGAGGCAGCATTTGAGGTGTTGCTGCTGGTTGGTTCACAGCGCGGATTTTGCGGTGATTTCAACGATCTCATTCTTGCAGCGATGCAAACAGTTGGCAGCAACAAATCCAGATCACGTAGGATTGCGGTCGGCGCCAAACTTGTCGGACGGCTGCGGGCTGACGTGTATCTGGATGGCCCGCACGCGGTAGAGGAAATAGGGCACGTTATTCACGAGATGATGAATGCCCTTGGAACCCTGCTCGGCCGTGCCGATGGTGTCTGTTCGCTGCAATTTACAGCCCTTCATCACGACCCGGATAGCGGGGGCGTTGTTGTCAGGCCGCTGGCCCCTTTTAACGGGCAAACAGTGCGGGCGGAAATTACTCCTACCTTTCCGCCTCACCTGAATATTAGCCCGGCGGCTTTTTTCGCTCAGCTGGCTGAACAACATCTCCTGGCGGCTATTACCGAGGTGTTTCACCGCTCCCTCATGGCCGAAAGCCTTTTCCGGCTCAACCACATTGAGGGGGCCTCGCGCCGAATGGAGCGGCGGACTACTGAATTGAGGAGAAAACAGACCCTTGCCCGGCAAGAAGAAATTATTGAAGAGATCGAAGCGATTCTTGCTGGTGCGGGTATGGATGCTACGGAAGCGGTGGAGGCAGTTGATGACCGCCTATTTTGTTGAGATCAGGAACAGCCGGCAGGTTTGGTTTTCAGGGAAGCGGCCAGGGCGGCGCGATCGGTTGCTGCTTCGGGAAAAATGCCGGCATGCTGCTTGAGGATAAGAAGCAGCTCCCTGCAGATATCGCAGCTCTCCTTGCTGAGTGTGTAGTACATCCAGACCCCGTCGCGGCGGATATCAACCCAGCAGCTGCGTTTTAGGTAGGCAAGATGGCGGGAAACCGTGGACTGGGGCAGTTTGAGCACCTCCATCAGGTCGCAGACACACAGTTCTCCCTCGGCCTGCAGCAGGAGAACGATGCGTAGTCTGATCGGATCGGAGAGAGCTTTGAGGGTTTGGGCGAGATGTTTCATGGTGTACTTTTCACAATGCCAGTGAGAAGTACATTGTAGATGTCATCCTCCTCGTTGTCCCATATACGCTGCACAGAAACCAGGCTTAGCGCCGTCCAGTATTCAGAATCTTCTCGAACCTGTTTAACGGGTGTTTTTTTTGTGACGTACTTTTGTCGCAGAAATTCCACAAAATCAAAAACTTCTAGCTGCGCTTCCGGTGGGAGTAAATTTACGGCACTCTGAAGATTCATCGTGCTGCCTCCATGTTGAATTTGGTTTCCCATCAATGATATCATCTATTTCGCAAATTTGTTTCATTTTTTGGGTCATGTACGAGACAATATTTTTCAGCCCTGTCGAACTGTCCAGCCGGCGCACTGCTGACTAAAAGCCCGGAAGTCTATCCGCTCTTTTTACCCGAACACTGCACCGGCTGCGGTCTCTGCGTGGAATTTTGTCTGGATGGGGCACTTTGCCTTATGAACGCTGCGTGAGGCGTTTATGAACAGAAACAAGACGCGAGGTAGGCCTGCCAGAAGTTGCTGGCCTTTTTTGTTGACTACGGGTAGACTTAAGCATATATGACTATATATTCATGCAATAACGGAGTTTACTATGAGTTCTGCCACAAACTACCAGGCCGATGTTCTTAAGTCCATAGCTCAGGCAACCCGCCTGAAGATCATAGACTTTCTGCGTGACGGCGAGCGCTGCGTCTGTGAAATATTCCCCGCCATAGATGAAGAGCAGTCCAATACCTCCCGCCATCTGGCCTACATGCAGACCCACGGCATTCTCTCGCGCCGCAAGGATGGGGTCAAAATATACTATGCCGTCAAGCATCCCGAAGTTTTTGAAATCATCGACCGGGCAACCGCCATCGTCAGGCGTGAGGTCGCGGTGCGCAGCGGCCTGATCAACGGTTAGGTTCACAATGTTTCACAATCTGTTGATGAGCACCATGTCAGGTAAAAAAGGACATCAGAGATGACCCATTATACCGAAAATATCCTCGAAGCGCCTCTGGATGAGACCGTCTGCTGGTGCAGCAGCGTCAGCAAACGGTTGATTATGGCCGCAATTCAGGACGGCGCCCGCACCATGGATGATATTCGCCGGATGACAGGTGCCTGCACGCAGGGGCGCTGCAAAGAACTTTCCCCACGGAGTAGGTGCTGTTCGAAAGAAATAAAAATGCTGCTTGATGCAGAGAACTTATAACTCAAGGAGAATGAATCATGAAGATCGAAGTACTCGGTTCCGGCTGTGCCAAATGCAAGACCCTCTACGAAAATGTGAAAAAAGCGGTGGAAGAAAGCGGTAAAGATGCAGAGATAGTCAAGGTTGAAGAGATACCGAAAATAATGGCATACGGCGTCATGAGTACGCCGGCACTGGTGGTTGACGGCAAGGTCGTATTCTCGGGTAAGACCGCTTCTGTTGCAGAAATTATGGGGGTTATATGATGCGATTTATTGCCGCTCTCGCTACTCTGATGATTACAGCCGTCGCCCATGCGGAACTTCCTTCTGCTAATGATGCCGCCATTCGCGCGGCACTTTCATCCGGCAAACCTACCGTGGCCGATTTTGGTGCCCGTACGTGCATTCCGTGCAAAAAAATGGCCCCGATTCTGGAAGAGCTGAACCATGAACTGAAAGGCAAGAGTAATGTCCTGTTTACCGATGTATGGGCCACGCCGGACCTTGCTCACGATTACCGTATCCAGATGATTCCGACCCAGATATTCTTTGATGCCAAAGGGAAGGAAGTAAAGCGCCATATCGGATTTATTGACAAAGCCGACATCCTGAAAGAACTAAAGGCTGCAGACCTGAAATGAGTTTTCTCGATAACATCGAACAGATTATTACACTTTATCCACTGGTGGCCTTCGGGGCGGTTTTTCTGGCTGGAGTTGTCTCCTCGGCTTCTCCCTGCGTGCTGGCCACCATCCCTCTGGTGGTCGGTTTTGTCGGTGGGTACAGTGACGGTGATCGGAGCAAGGCCTTTCGCTATTCGCTGGTTTTTATCCTTGGGCTCTCCCTGACCTTCACCGCTTTTGGCGCCGCAGCGGGACTGCTCGGCACCATGTTCGGTACCCTTGGGGGACCGTGGTATCTGATTGCCGGTACCATTGCGCTGGTCATGGGTGGTCAGATGATGGGGCTGTACGAGATTCGCCTCCCGATCAGGCGGGATTTCAAACCGAAACGTGGCGGCATAGTCGGCGCCTTCCTGCTGGGGCTGTTCTTCGGCGTCGTTTCCTCCCCCTGTGCCACGCCGGTTCTGGTGGTGCTGTTGACGCTGGTGGCGGGCAAGGGGCAGGTACTGTACGGCATCGCTCTTCTCTTCTGCTACGCCATCGGCCACTGCCTGCTGATGCTTTTTGCCGGCACCTTCACCGGTTTTGTCGAGGGCTTCGTAAAGGCGCGAGGAGTAGCTCACTTCTCCCTCTGGGCAAAACGTGTCAGCGGATTAGTGGTGGCGCTGGTGGGGGGCTGGTTTGTCTGGCAGGGGTTTTAATTTACTGTATTCGGAATTTTAGCGGCTCTCGGTAGCCGCTCTTTTTTTTGCAAACTATATGATTGTATGTACATAAAATAACATACTGGATGCCTTATGAAAACAGACCGGATTACCCGCACGATTGCATTTTTTCTAATCGTTCTTTCCCTCGCCCTGCCAGCTTTTGCAGATGAAGGACTTACCCTCAAATATGCCCTCAGTCAGGCGCTGGAGCGAAATCCGTTGATGGCTGAAGCTCGCCTGGGAGTTGATGCCAGCGAGGAGGGTATCAGCAGCAGCCAGGGTAAACACTGGCCAAAGCTCTCCCTTAATCTTGATTATAATCAGCGCCAGGATCCGGTTCCCTATATCCCGGCCCAATCCACGACGATTCCCGCCCGTTTCAGTGATGAGTATGCCTCGCTCGGATTGCTTCTGGCATTGCCGCTTTATCAGGGGGGGCAGACCGTTGCTAATGTGAAGCTCTCCACGGTGCGGCGTGACCTGCAGCAGCTCTCCCTGGCGCAGAGCAGAAACGAGCTGATTGCCAACACGATCAACAGCTACAACAAGCTGCTGCAGCTGCAGAACCTCAAAGCTGCCTCCGATGCCACGCTCAAGGCGCTGGAAACGCAGTTGACTAATTCCCGGCTACTGTTTGATGTGGGGAGAATTGCCCGGGTAGATCTGCTGAAGGTGGAGGTGCAGCTGGCAAACGAGCGGCAGCGGGCTCTTTCGTTCGACGAGGCTATTGCCACAACGGGTGCTACGCTGCGCTTCCTGATGGGTGACAATCCCTCTCCTGGCGGAGGACAGCTCCGGCTGGCTGATTCCTTGAGCATGCCGAAAGAGGCCACCGCCGCGGAGATCGGTGCCGTGAAACCCTGGAGCAGTCGCCCCGAATACCAGGTAGCCATGCTTGGTGTGAAAGAGAGCGAGCTCTCCCGCACAATCACCTTCGGCAAATTCCTCCCGACTGTCAACGCGGTTGCAGGCTACAGCGACCAATTCGGTTTCACCCCTTCGCATAGTGAGACAATCTGGTATTTCGGACTGCAGGCGACGGTTCCACTCTTTGAACGTTCACTGTATGCCGACTTCCGGCGCGACACGATCCTGCAAGAAAAGTCCGCCGCACGGCAAAGGGTTGTAGAACAGCAGCTGCGGCTTGACCTGACGGTCGCAGACGCGGCACTGCGCGAAAGCGCCAATCGTATTATATCGGCCCGTCAGGCCATCGAACAGGCGCATGAATCGTTCCGCATCGAGCAGGAAAAATACGGAGCGGGCGCCGGCACCATGAGCGATATGCTGCTGGCTCAATCGGCCGATATGACTGCCGAGGCCAACCTGAGCCAGGCAATTTATGATTACAACGCCGCCCAGGTCGCCTGGCGCAGGGCGAATGGAACTTTGGAGGAATATCTCAAATGAAAAAGAAAGTAATCCTGCTGATTGTTGCGCTCCTTATCGTTATTGCCGCTGTTCTCTTTCTGAAGAACAAGGAAAAGAAGCTGGCGGTTCTCCCCAAACCCCAGACGCCTCCTCCAACTGTGCAGGTTGCTCCCGTTACTAAAGGAGCGCTGGAGGTATCTTCCCATTACCTTGCCACCATTGAGCCGTTCAATAAAAGCGACCTCTCACCCCGCATTACCGGCGCGATCCTCTCCATAAAAAAACGTGAGGGGGATCTAGTTCGCAAAGGAGAGCTGCTGGTGACTATTGATGATCGTGAGCTTCAGGATCGCTCGGTGGCGGTCAATGCCGAGGTGTTGGCAACCCGTCAGCGGCTGGCAGGGGCAAATAGCGCCTACACAACCCAGAAGTCGGTCTATGGGCGTGATGAGGCGCTTTTCAAGGCCGGCGCCATTTCGAAAGAGGCGCTGGAACGCTCGCGAGCTACGCTGGACGGCGCCAAGGCAAACGTTGACGCCTATCAGGAGAGCCTCAAAGGGCAGGCGATGAATACCAACGTGGCCAGGACCCAGGCCGGGTATGCGCGGATGATCGCTCCCTTCAGCGGCGTTGTTTCCAGACGCTGGAGTGAACCGGGTGACCTGGCCGCGCCGGGCAAACCGATCCTGACGGTTGAAAAAACATCCTCCTACAAGCTGCTGGCTCAGGTGCCGCAGGAGGAGCTGGCCGGTATCCGTTCAGGTTCGATGGTGAAGCTTACCAACGGAAACCAGACCGTGCAGGCAAAGGTCAATCGGGTCTATCCGGCGCTTGGAAAAAATATGCTGGCAACGGTGGAGGTACTGACCCCCTCCTCGCCTTTCGGGCTCCCCTCCTCAGCCACGGTAGGCTTCGATATCGTCACCAAAAAGGTGGATGGACTGATTGTGCCTGCACAGGCGGTCGTCAAAACAGGGCAGGGAAGCTTTATCTATCAGGTCAGGTCTGGCATCGTGCGGATAATCCCGGTCAAGCTGTTGGGGATGGGAAACGGCTCCGCAGCGATCAGCGGAGAGCTTGAAGCGGGTGTGCAGGTGGCGGTGGCACAGGAGAATAAACTGCTCACCTTGTCCGAAGGATCAAAAGTTTCTGCTGCCCAGCCAGGGAAGCCAACCCCGACGCCTGCAGCGGGAGGCAAACAATGAAGTTTGTCGAACGCTACATCCGGCGACCGCATCTGGTCCTTTCGGTCGTGCTGCTGTTGTCCGTCGTCGGGATCATGGGGTACATGAAGATGCCGTTCAATCTCTTTCCCGATGTGGATAGACCCCAGATCAGCGTGATTACGGTCATGCCGGGTGGGGCCGCCGCGGATGTGGAAAGCGACATTACCCGGTTGATCGAGAAGGAGGTTGCCACCATCGACATGGTGCGCAAGGTGACTTCCACCTCCAAGGACGAGGCCTCGGTCGTCACCGCCGAATTTGAGTACGAAAAGAGCCTGGATGCCGCCGCCACCGACGTGGCCAATGCGCTCAGCAAGATCTCGGCCCGGCTTCCCCAGGGGGTGCGCCCCCCGCAGATTTTCAAGATCAGCCAGGCCACCCAGCCGGTCATGACTCTGGCGCTTTCCCCCAAGCCCGGTTCACCGGTTGACCTGAGAAAGCTTAGGGAGCTGGCGGACAATCAGATCAAGGAAGAGCTGCTGCGCAACCCGGAGATCGCCAACGCCGAGGTATTCGGCGGCTACCAGCCGGAAATTCAGGTGGTCGTTGATCAGGACAAGTTGGCCCGCTTCGGTGTCGGTCTGCCGGAAATCATGGGTGCGGTGACTGCCCAGAACCAGAACATACCCCAGGGGATGATCATCAACCGTGGGGGACAGTACCTGTTCAAGACCGAAGGTTCAGTCAAAAAGGTGGCGGAACTGGCAGAACTGGTGATCGCCAAGCGTGACACCGGCATCATTCACTTGAAGGACGTGGCAACGGTGGAACCGGGGGTGCAGGAAGCCCAATCGGCCTACCACGGCAACGGCAAGGAGGCGATCGGCATCAACATCCTGCGGGGTCAGAACGGTCATGCCCTGGACACCATTCAGGCCGCCGACGAGATCGTGCCCAGGCTGTCGGCCCGCTTCCCCTTCATCAACTTCGAGGTCAGCTACACCCAGAAAGATCTGATCCAGCGCAGCGTCGATAACATGCTGGAGGCGCTGCGTGATGCGGTCATTATCACCGTCATCGTGCTGTTCCTCTTCCTGGCGAATATCCGTACCATGTTGCTTTGCGCCATCGCGATTCCCTTCACCTATCTGATCACCTTCGCCTTTATGTGGCTGTTCGGCTTCGAGTTCCATATGGTAACGCTCACCGGTGTGATCCTGGCGGTGGGGATGCTGCTGGATGACGCCATTGTCGTGATCGAGAACATCGAGCGCCACTATCACGAATCGAAACGCGACCTGACCGAACTGGTGGCGGGCGGGGTTGAAGAGGTGATGCTGGCGATCTTCTCCGGCACCTATGCCACCATCGTGGTCATCATCCCGATCGTATTTATCGGCGGCTATGTCCAGACCGTGCTGCGCCCCATGGCGTTGTCACTGACCATAGCCCTGGTTGCCTCCTACATCGTTTCGGTCACGATTATCCCGATTCTGGCTCCCTATATTCTGAAAAAGAATGCGGTTGAAAACCGCTTTGAGAAGTTCATCAAAAAGGGGAGCGACCGCTTTGTGAACGGCATTCGCGACCTGTTCGCCGGAATGCTGGGGACGGCGCTGAAGCATCGCTTCTGGTTTGTGGCGGTGGCCTTTGTGGCGCTGATATTGACCATGAAGTTTGCCAAGCCACTGGTGGGGCAGAGCGTGCAGCCCCCGATGGACACCGGCATCATCAAGATCAACTTCGAGGCCGATGCCAACTCTTCCCTGACCCAGACTAACGTCATCCTGACCCGCATGGAAGAGTCGATCAAAAAGCAGGAAGGTTTGGTGGCGGTCAGCTCTGTTATCGGCTCGGAACCGGCGACCGTCTCCTTCGGCAGCGGCAAGAACCCGCAAATTGGGAATATTACCGTCAACCTGGTGGACCGTTTTCATCGCAAGCAGTCCATCTGGCAGATCGAGGATAATCTGAGTAAGGAGTTCAGAAATATCCCCGGTCTCAAGTCCGCAGATATCTTCGAGTTCGGCGCCACCGCCATGTCCAGCATCAAGGCGCCGGTGGATGTGATGGTCACCGGACCTGATCCCACGGTGCTGGCACAGATCGGGCACGAGGTACAGGGGCGGCTGAACAAGGTCGGCGGTCTGCTATCGGTATCAATGTCATGGGATCTGGACAAGAAGGAGGTGCTCTTCAAGGCGGATAAGGAACGTTGTGCCGCTTTCGGCATCTCCCCGCGTGATGTGGCGGCCCAGGCGCAGGCAGCTCTTTCTGGCGGTGTAGCTTCAACTTTCCGTGTGGCAAATGAGGATGGCTTTCCGGTGCGGATCAGGCTGGCGGAACAGTACCGTGACCGCCCCGACAAGCTGGCAGGGATCAAGGTGACAACTCCGCTGGGACCGATACCGTTGGCATCGCTGGGAACAATGAGCCAAAGCTATGTCCCGGCCTTCCTGACCCGTCAGGATCTGCAGAACAGTATCGACATCTATGGTTACAAAGGCGGTGCGGCTCTGTCGCACGTCATGGACAATGTCGTGAAGGAATTGAAAGGGATCAAGCTGCCGCCGGGTTATAAAATATCCCAGGAGGGGGACGCCAAGCAGGGCAAGATCAACTTCGCGCAGCTGACCATGGCACTGGGGATCGGCATGGTGCTGCTCTATTTCTCACTGATTCCGGCCTTTAAATCCTTCATTCATCCGCTCACCATTATGAGCGCCATCCCGCTGGCGCTGATCGGTGCGGTCTGGTCGCTCCTTATTGCAGGGCGCCAGCAGTCCACCGCCGCCTTTATGGGGGTGATCCTGCTGGCCGGGATTGTGGTCAAGAACTCGATCCTGCTGATCGACTTCATCGAGGTGGCCAAGGAACAGGGGGCAACCACGCTGCAGGCGCTGACCGACAGCGTGCGCGTCCGAACCCGTCCGATCATCATGACCGCCTTCGGCACGGCCGTCGGCATGGTGCCGATCGCCCTGGAGAGGGCCATCGGTCTGGAACGGCTCTCGCCGCTGGCGGTGGTAGCCATTGGCGGGTTGATGCTTTCCACCTTCCTGACGCTCCTCTACGTACCGATCTTCTATACAATTTTTGAGGATCTGACCATATGGGTGCGGAGGATGTTTCGGGGGAGTGTCGATGGAAATATGCAGAAAGATAAATCAATAACTGGAGCGTACAATGGATAATTCATCACGCAAATTCAGTATCATATCGCTCGTATTCTCTCTTGTCTGTTTTTGCACCGCACTGCCGGTCCAGGCTGCGCCGGGTGGCTCGCTCGTCGAACCGGTACAACTGAAAAAATGGATCGACCACGGCTACCGCACCGAAAAGGGGGAGAGGGTCGTGATCCTCGATGTGGTACCGACTAAGGCCGATAAAGACACCTGGTTTGCCGGTGATGCGCTGCAGCTGAAAGAGCAGGCCGTAAGAAAGTACGGGGAGCATTCGCCGCAGTATGTGCTGGTTGACCAACTTGCCCGCAAGGGGATGCTGGGGCATATGCGGCAAAACCCCTGCGATACGATGAAGACTAAAGGGATACTGAAGTAGTGTAAACCTGGAGGATGATTCAGTTTAATTTGAAAACTTCGGTCTTTTATTGACATGGGTCAAACCTCTATATGAGCCGTTGCCGTACCGTACCTATAGATGTTGAGATGGGGGGCAGTTACGTTACCAACAATACTCTCCGACTCACTCTTGTTGACTTTTTTTAACGCTTTTATGTGAATAGATGATTACATCACATTCAACTATGATGCACTCGCAAATTCTAAAAACACTGCCTTAGCTCATGGTTCGACAAGCTCACCACGAACGGTATTTCAACAGGTTACAGTATTTTAGTCCGTTCGCCCTGAGCTTGTCGAAGGGTGATAAGGACTTTTTGCGAGTGCATCAACTATACCTATAAATTGGTGACTCATGATGAAACTATATGTACTACTTCTGTTGTTTCTGGTTGGTCCGACGCAACCTCTGTATGCTGCTATCCCCCTGACGCTTGACGAGACGCAGGATACGGCCCTGAAAAACCACCCGCAAATTATTGAGGCCAAAGAAAACCTGAACGGTACCGAGGCCAGAACCGGCCAGGCAGTTGCAAACTACTATCCCCTTACCGGCGAAAAATAGACCGGGGCTTTAGAAGCTCGGTCTTGTCTGAAACAAATCTCATCATAATCCCAAAGGCAACGTAACATCAGCGTGCCGGTAGCGCAAACGCACCCCCGGATGGTTTTCGGCCCCTCATAAAATCTCTGAAAATTTCTTTGACTGCGGCTCGTTCAGGGTGGTAAAATCAACAATTCACAAAAGCTAATTTATATCCCTCAAACGTGGCC